>OFDC01000146.1_pt1 | contig 71579 bp, 45 predicted proteins | sample 1520941 | NCBI WGS metagenome assembly OFDC01 (sample SAMEA94258168, study PRJEB24077) | hot springs metagenome | biome: Aquatic biome; feature: Water | place: India | collected 2012-12-06 | depth 5 m | reverse complement strand
CAGCGACCTACTGATTACAAGTCAGTTGCTCTATCAGCTGAGCTATGGAGGCAATCTACGATAAAGAGTTTTGAATTGTGTTCGTCTTTCTGTTATTGTGGTGCAAAATTAGTGTGATATTAAATATTACGCAAGTGTTTTATAAACTTTTTTTAAGCTTTTTGTTCAACTTTGAGGTAAGTATTTGGAAGTCAGTGATTTAAAAAATAAAAATTTTTCAAAAAAATAGAGGCACCTGCTGATACCTCTATTTTTTGTATGAATTATTCGCCAGCGGCAATGATAATTTTTAATTTTTGTTTCAATTCGGCCAGTTCTTTTTCGGCACCTTTTATTTTCGTTTCGTATTCAGCACGAACCGAAGCTGCGTTTTTAGAACGAGCAAAGAACTCGATATTGTTTTGCCATAAATGTATATCATCTTCGATGGCTTTCATTTTACGACGAATATCGTTTTCTTTCTTATCCAACTCTTTCGAGCCACCTTTATCACCTTTGGTTACAACCTCAACTTCGTTTTGGAGTACCATCTTCTCTTTTTCGGCACCACTGATGCCTGTGCTACCTTTCACGAATGAATTGATGGCATCAACGAAGCGGCGTTGGATATTTTGCATTTCTTTGCGAGGCACAAAACCGATGGCATTATATTGAGCTTTGAACTCAGAAAGTTTACCAAGTTGTGTATCTCCGCTTTTTGCCAATGCTTCGATTTCTTCGCAAATAGCTATTTTTTGCTTCAAATTCTCTTCGTATTCTAATTCGATGGCATTGCCTTTGGCACGCTTTCCGTTGAAAAACTCATCACAAGCTTTTTTGAATCGCTCGTAGATTTTGTCTTTCATTTTTTCTGGAACATGACCAATGGTTTTCCATGTTTTTTGAAGTTCAACCACTTTATCAGTGAAAGAAGCCGAATAATCTTCTGAAGCTACCAAAGTCTCAACTTGTTCACAAAGAGCGGTTTTTGCTTTGAGGTTTTCTTCTCTTTGAGCTTCTAATTTTGCAAAGAAATCGCCTTTATTACGGAAGAAAGTTTTCAATAAACCCCAGAAATCACGGCTGATGTCTTTGCCTTTTTCTTTTGGCATTGCACCTTTAATAGCATTCCATTGGTCTTGAATAGCCATGACCTCTTTAGTTTTGGCATTCCATTCGTTGATGCTATCGGTGTTGAACTCGATGTATGGTTTAAGATTTTCTACTAAACGAAGTTTCGCTGCGTAGATTTCCTCTTGTAGTTGATTAGTTTGGGCTGATTGCTCGCGACGTTTGTTGTGAATAATATCAAAGGCTGCTTTCAAACGCTTCCAAAGTTCATCTTGAGCTTCGCGAGCCGCTGGACCTATGTGTTTGTATTCTTCCAACAAATCGTTTGCTTGTCGTAGAGTTGTATTACTCAAACCACCTTCTTCGATTCCTTGGGCAATTGCTTCGATTTTAACAACGATGTCAGCCTTAGCCGTGAAGTTTTTCTTACGGTCGAGGTCTTTGAGTTCGTTTTGAATATGGCGAATACTGAAATATCTATCAACCAAAGCATTATAAGCTGACCAAAGTGTGGTATTATGCGGAGAATTTACATTTCCTGCATTTTTCCAATCTTCTTGAATCTTTTTAAATTCTTGCCAGTTACTTTTTGTGCCGCCTTTTTCTTCTTCATCAACAACTTCACGGAGGCGTTGTAATAATTGAGTTTTACGCTCAAAATAATCTTCTTTTAATCGTTCGATTTTTTGGAAGAATGAGTTTTTAGCGTCTCTGATTTGTGCATTCAACGACTCGAAACGAACCACGAAGTTATCGTTTTTGTATTCAAACCCTTCGTTGTTGCCATTGTCAGTAATATATTTTTTCAAAGCCTCGGCTTTTTCACGGGCTTTTAAGTCATCAAAAATTGGCTTGATTTCACGCATCACCACATCAGCATTTTTCACATCTGATACGCTTACGCCTTCTGCCTTGATTGAAGCCAAAAGCTTTTCTCCGAGGTCAACAAAATCTTTTTTTGTGAAGCTGCTATAATCAACATCTTCTTGAGGAGCAACCTCTTCGATTGGCTCAATGGCCAATTCTACTTCATCGGCCAATGGCTCAATCGAAGCAATTATATCTTCGCTATGAGCAACTGCTACTGGCTCTTCTACTGGAGCAGGTGCTTCGGCTACTGGAGTTTCTTCAATGGTACTTTCTACTGCTTCCGTTAGTTCTGACGCCACACTTTCTACCTCTGCAACAGTTTCGCTTGCCACTTCTGTAAGTGTATCAATTGTCTCGGTTGCTGTATTCTCAACGGTGTTTACTGCTTCTTCAACCGCATTTTCGGTTGCGTTTTCGATTGTGTCTTTTTGCTCGTTCATATTATCTTTGGCTGTTTCCTCAATGGTTTTACTATCTACATTTTCTGTAGAATTTTCTACTGCTGCTGAAGTAGTTTCTTCGTTGGCAGTAGCATCCGTGGCATTTTCTGTCAAATCCAATTCTTTATTGGTCATTTTTTAATGTTCTAAAAAGTTCTCATTAGATTTGCAAATGTAATAAATTTATAGAGGAATTACCGTAGCTTTTACAAACTTCATTCCTTATATATATGTTATATACGAAAAAAAACTTAAAAACGTTGCAAACTAATGAATAAAACAGATGTAGCTGCTCTTAGGCAATCATATACTCGAAACGAACTGTTAGAGGAAAATGTTTTAGAGAACCCGATTAAACAATTTGGGAAGTGGTTTTCGGAGGCTTTGAATGCCCAAATTTTAGAACCTAATGCCATGACACTATCGACGGTTTCAGGTGGAAGGGCTCATGGAAGGATTGTTTTATTGAAAGGTTTCGACGAAAACGGCTTTACTTTCTATACAAATTATAAAAGTAATAAAGGTAATGAAGTGGCCGAATCGCCTTTTGCGTCGTTAACATTTTTTTGGGGAGATTTGGAGCGTCAGGTGCGTATCGAAGGAAGCATCGAAAAAGTGAGTGGAGTTGAATCGGATGAATATTTTCATTCACGTCCACGGGGTAGTCAGATTGGAGCTTGGGTATCGAACCAAAGTTCGGTAATTACTGGAAGAGAGGTTATCGAACAACGATTGAGCGAATTAGAAAATGAGTTTAAGGACCTCGAAGTAATTCCAAGACCCGCTCATTGGGGTGGATATTGTGTGAAACCCGAGAGAATAGAATTTTGGCAAGGTCGCCCGAATCGTTTACACGACCGAATTTTGTTTACAAAAGTTGGTGATGATTGGAAAATTGAGCGACTTTCTCCGTAGATTTAATGATTGAATGCTTCAATGAGTGAATGATAGAATGAGTGAATTTAATATTCTTCTATTCAATCATTCACTCACTCTATCAATCAAAATTATATTTATTTCAACCTAACAAACTATAAAAAACTATGCGTTACGACTTCATTATTATAGGAGCTGGTTCAGCAGGCTGTGTCTTGGCTAATCGGCTTTCTGAAAACCCCAACAATAAGGTTTTGTTATTGGAAGCTGGTGGACCAGACAAAAAAATGGAAATTCATATACCAGCAGGATATGCCAAACTATTTAAATCAGAAGTCGATTGGGGTTTTAGTACAGAACCTCAAAAATACGTATTGAATAGAAGAATATATTTGCCACGTGGCCGAACTTTGGGCGGAAGTAGCTCGACCAACGCAATGGCCTACGTGCGTGGAAATAAAGAAGATTATAATGATTGGGCAAAATTGGGTAACAAAGGTTGGGGATATGATGATATTTTACCGTACTTCAAGAAATCAGAGGCTAATGAGCAGATTTCAAATGCTTATCATGGGAAAGATGGCTTGCTGAATGTAACCTATGCTACAAGGTTTGATACACCATTTTCGGATGCTTTTATAGCCGCTTGCGATGAGTCGGGCATCAAACGCAACGATGACTATAATGGTGAAAGCCAAGAAGGTGCAAGCCGTTTGCAGTTTACGATTAAAGAGGCAAAAAGATTCAGTGCCGCTGCGGCATTTTTGAAGCCTGTCATGCACCGAAAAAACTTGACAGTTCAGACAAATTCGCCAGTAAAACAGATTTTAATTGAAAACGATAGGGCAGTAGGAGTGGAGTATTTTTCGGCCAAAAACAATACTGATAAAGCTTTTGCCAATAAAGAAGTGATTTTGTCGGCGGGTTCGTTTGCATCGCCACAAATATTGATGCTTTCGGGTGTGGGCGATGCCGATGAGTTGAGCAAACATAATATTATATGTAAGAAAAACCTTTCGGGTGTGGGCAAAAATCTGCAAGACCATCTGTTTTCGGGCGTAAGTTGTTTATCTAATCAAGAGTTTGGGCAAAATCACCATTTAAAGACTTTCAATCAACTGAAGGGATTGATGAAATATGTATTTACCAAGAAAGGTATTTTTACGATTAGTCCACTTGAATCTGCTGCATTTTGGATGACGGATGATAGCCCTGACCGAGTGAATTATCAATTGCATTTTGCCTCATTGCAAGTCGGTGAAGGCTACGATTATGATTTTTATGATATGAATACTTTTCCTCGTAATGATGGATTTACGATTTTGCCAACACTTCTGCGTCCAGAAAGTAGAGGTTATGTGACTCTTGGAAGTAATAATGCAATGGATGCTCCGATTATTCAACCTAATTTTTTAGAAGTCGAGCAAGACCAAATGACACTTTTGAAAGCTGCTAAAAAGGCCATTGAAGTATTGCAAGCTTCGGCTTTTGATGTTTATCGAAAAAAACAAATTACACCCCCCGATATGAGTTCGGACGATGCGATTATGTTACACCTTAAAAAACAACTCGAAACGGTGTATCATCCCGTAGGAACATGCAAGATGGGAAATGATGAAATGGCGGTTGTTGATGACCAGCTTAGGGTAAAAGGAATCGAAGGTTTGAGAGTAATTGATGCTTCGGTCATGCCAACTATTGTTTCGGGTAATACGAATGCTCCTGTATATATGATTGCCGAGAAGGGAGCAGAGATGATACTGGGCCAATAAAGCGTTGATTATGAGTATTTAAAGACTCTTCTTGCATTTTTGTAGGAAGAGTTTTTTTTGGGATAAATCATGAAAAAATATTGTTTTTTTAAGATTTTACGGCACGAAATTTGCTTCAGTATTAGATAGTAAATTCAATAATAAACGTATAAATAAAATAACATTTTATTCACTTTAAACCAATGTTTTTTTAGCACTGATTAGTCATTAGAAAACAACAAAACATAGACTTATGGTGCTTTCCAAATAATAATCCAAATTGTTGAATTTATTTATCTGACACATACCTTTTTTCGATTAATTTTTTATCACCATAAAAACTTATCAAAATGAAAAAAGGATTAACTCTAAAACTTCAACTAATAGTAATGCTATTAGTTAGCTATTGTCAAGGTTTTGCTCAGCAAACGATTGAAAACAACAGAATTTGCATGGACCCAATCGCTGGGCGTGGTGCTTACATAGGTAGCGTCTCGGGCGGAGGAATTTGTTTGTTATGTGGAACAGCCAATGCTTCCAACATAATTGATGGCGACCAGAGTAATTTTGCGGTAGCAACATTACCTGTTAGCTTAGTAAACAATACGCCTATTATTATCATAAAAGATTCGCTTCAGTATTATCCTGCTGGAAATGAAGCAGGTTTTATTATTGGAGCTGATGGTGGGCTGCTTAATGCGAATATTTTAAGTAATCTCAAAGTAGAAACATATCGAAATGGAGTGTTGCAAGAAACGGGCTTGTTTAGCGGTGGCGGTACACTTTTGTCGCTATCAGTGCTACAAGGCACTTCAGGAGGAAAGCAAATATTGAGTTTTGTAACTACCTTAGATTTTGATGAAGTGCGTTTGGTTTCGACTGGTACAGTCGGAGCATTGACCTCTATTCGTATTTATGGTGCTTTTGAAGGACCTACCAATTGTGCCAAAGATTGTGTTCTATCTTTGACAGGTTCGAGGACTACTGGGAACCCAACGACTGGTACAGGGGGTGTGTGTGTAGGCGGGGGAGTTACTAATGCTAATAATGTAACAGGAGATACTACTTTAGCTGCTACTATTACTGTGCCATTACTCGGAGTTAACTGCTCTCGTTATCTTCAAGTAGAGGCTTCTACTATCTATCCAGCAGGCACTTTTGCTGGCTTTGCGGTCTCTGATGATGCAGGAATTCTGGGACTAAATTTACTCGGAGGTATTACTATAGAAACCTATAATGGTTCAACTTTTCAAGAAAGTGTATCTGGAAATTCTCTTCTTTCAGCAGTAGCTGTCGGAGGTGCTTCGCCAATTTATCAAGTTGGATTTAAATCAACAAAACCATTTAATAGAATAAGAATTGTTGTTCAAGGCTTAGTTTCTGTAGGTTTAGGTGCAGCTTATGATGTATATTATGCCTTTGTAAAATTAGATGGAGACGGCGATGGTGTACCTGATTGTATGGATAAATGCTCTGGGAATGACCTCTTAGATGCTGATGGAGATGGTGTGCCTGATGCCTGTGATAATAACTTGATTGATATTTCGCTCACGAAGGCAGTAGATAATGCTACGCCAACACAAGGTGCAAATGTGACTTTTTTGGTTACGGCTACAAGAGACAATACAACCCTGAATGCAACGGGTTTAAAGGTAAAAGATTTACTACCAGTGGGTTTTACTTATGTTGCTCATTCGGCGGCTACAGGAACAAATTATAATCCTACAACGGGCATTTGGAATGTTGGTAGTGCTTTGGGTGGATTGACGAATGTTTTATCATTACAGCTTACTGCCAAGGCTGATTCGACAGGTGTACTAAGCAATATAGCTGAAATTATATCAGCCAACGAAACAGATACAGATTCTCCTTATAACAATGGTTTGACTACTGAAGACGATATAGCAAGTGCTTGTGTTTCGGTACCAATACAGATTTGCCAAGGCCAAATGCTTACTTTGACAGCCCCAGGAACCGCACCAAGTTATCAGTGGTATAAAAATAACATACTGATTTTGGGAGCAACAAATGCTACACTTACAGTGACAGAAACAGGAAGCTATTCGGTCAATTTTACTTCGACTTCTGGTTGTATTTCGGGAAATTGCTGCCCAGTAATTGTAAATGTTAATCCTTTACCTACAATTAATGCTGGAGCTGATGTGGCGATTTGTGGAGCATCGTCCACTACCTTAACAGCAACAGGAACAGGTGCGTTATTATGGAGTACAGGGGCAACAACTGCCTCGATAACGGTAAATCCAACATTTACCACTCAGTATATTGTTTCGGCTACGAGTGCCGCAGGGTGTGTAAATAGAGATACCGTAACGGTGACAATCAAACCAGCACCAATGTCGGCAAATGCGATTACGATATGTAATAACGCAGGAACACCAAGCACTTCGGCCGATGATACATTTACGATTGTTTTAAACCCATCTGGTGGAAGCGGGACTACGTATACTGTGTTTGTAAACAATGTTTCGACGGGTGTAACCTATAATTATAACGTACCAAGTTCGCCTATTTTAGCGGGCTTGATAAACAGTGGTTCTAAGTCAATTAGAATTTTGGATGCCAATGGTTGTGAACTCACAACAACAGTTTCACCGCCAGCCAACTGTTCGGTTTGCCCTCCAAAAATATGCGTTCCGATTATGATTGTAAAACAGTAAATATTTAGAAAGCAATATAGTTAAAGTTAAGTCAAAAAGCTGGGTTAGTATCACCCAGCTTTTCTTTAATCTTCCCTACCTTCCTTCCGATTTGCATCAGCCATTCGGACAATTTTAGGTGTAAATTTTGCCAAAACTTTCACTAAATCAGTTTGAGCAGCAATTACTTCGTTGATGTTTTTATAAACCATTGGAGCTTCGTCTAAATCTCCGCCGATAAGTTCGATGCCATGCTCATTCAAAATCTTAGTCATCGAATTTTTGGTGACCGAGTTGAAGGCTGCCGTACGGCTCATCAAGCGTCCCGCTCCATGTGAAGCTGAATTGATAGAATTAGTATTTCCTAAGCCACGTACAACAAAACCTGGGGCCGTCATTGAGCCTGGAATAATGCCCAAATCGTTGATTCCCGCTGGCGTTGCACCTTTTCGGTGAACCAAAACGTCTTTTCCATTAAACTGCTCTTTCCATGCAAAATTATGGTGATTTTCGACCATCATTAATGGTTTTTCAGAAATTGCTTTGGCGATTTTTGCATGAATTTCGTGGTGATTGGCCGAGGCGTAATCGCCCGCAAGGTTCATTGCAATCCAATATTCTTGTCCTTCCTCGGTGTTTAAATCGAGCCATGCCAAATGTGCAGCTTGTTTTGGTAAGACAGTTTTTTGCATGGCAATTTTTGAATAATGTCCAGCAACAGTTCCACCAAAGCCACGTGAACCCGAATGCGAAAGTAAGGCCAAGTACGTACCAACTGGCAAGTTGATTAAATCATCTTGTTCGGAAATTTCTAACAATCCCCACTCTACGAAGTGATTTCCAGTACCCGATGTTCCGAGTTGGCGATAGGCTTTGTCTTTCAAATCACGGATAATTTTGGTGGCCGTCCATTCAGTTTTATCCATTACCGATGTATCTGACTTTCTGGCGGTTTCACCACCGATACCAAACTTGGTATTCTCAAGCAAAGTTCGCTTCAAAAGATGAGGCTCACGCTTGAATATATCGGCCGAAACATCAAAAACAGACAAACACATTCTACAAGCAATATCAACCCCGACAGCATACGGAATGATTTTATCGACTTCGGTAGCCAGAACTCCGCCAATTGGCAAACCATAACCTTGATGAGCATCGGGCATCAAAGCACCTGCCACCGAAATAGGTAAACTTACAGCTGTATTCATTTGATTTAAAGCTCCTTGCTCGATGAAATTTTCGCCGTAAATAGTGTAAGCTACGTTTTCATCTCGTAGATTAAATTCGGTTGGCAAAGCCTTTGGTTTTTCATCTAATTGCATAAACTCTTCTTTTGGAATATAGGCACGGCCATCGTCTGTGAGATTTATTTCGATGCCTTGTTTTTTCAATTCATAGATTTTTTGAGCCAAATTGGTTACTTTATTCTTTGAATAAGCAAATTTTTTGGGATTTTCGAGCATTTGAGCGAATAATCCCAAAACCTTTTCGGCAGGATATTCGGCTCGCTCGGTTAACCCTTTGGCAACTCTTAGAAATGCGTCGTGCAAATCTTCTGGAATTGGTGCAAGGGCTTTTATTTGTTCGATTGTTATGTTCATTTGTTTCATTCTTATGTAGCGACGTTGCATGCAACGTCGCTACTCTACATTTTGTATTAATTTTTTACAAAAATCTGTTTCAATTGGTCAATGATTTGTCCGTTTCCAGCTACCGAGATTGAGCCGATTTTGTCGGCAATTTTCTCAACATATTCCATTTCTTTCAATTTCCACAAAGTTTCGTTTTCTTCCATCAATTTGGCCGTATTCAACAAACTTCTCATTGATGCAGTTTCTTCACGACGCATGATGATATTTGCTTGAGCTTTCTTTTCGGCCATCAAAACTTGGTTCATGATGTCTTTCATATCGCCTGGTAAAATGATGTCTCTTACACCACAGCTTTTCACTTCAATTCCCAAGTTTGATACTTTTGCTGCGGTATTTTTCAAGATAAATTCGCCAATTGCATCTTTTTTATCCAATAATTCATCCAAAGTGAAACCTCCCACATATTCACGCAAAGCCAATTGCAACAAAACATAGAGTTGTTTTTCGTACTCCTTGTTTTCGTATAATGCCTTTACAATATCGGTGATTCGGTACTGAACAAAGAAGTTTAAACGCAAATTGGCTTTATCTTTGGTCAATATTTCTTGTCCCGAAACCTCTAATTGTAACTGACGCATATCGGCTTTGGCTACATGAATGGTAGTCGGGTTTTTCCACCAATGATACGTCCCACCGTCTAAAACCTTCTCGAATTTTCCATCGACAATCAAGACACCTTTTTCGTAAGATTCTACAACGAAGCTACGAGTGTACATTGGTAATCGGTTGATTAATAGTTGTTTATTAATATCTTCGGTGATTTCTATTTTATTCAAATCGACTTTGGTATAGGTAAAATTCTTTACACCTTTCCAAAAGGTATATCGACCAACGGGCATAATCATTCGGAAACGATTATCTTCGTATTGAATCACGATTTCGTTGTCTTGTACTTCCACAACTTCCAAAGCCTCAGCGATTTCTGAATGTTGCAAAAGTAAATTAAGCTCAATGGGTGCCACAAACTGCGTGCCTTTGTCATAGACATAAGCCTCTTCGTTTCCCCAGAACCAGTAGGAACCTTCTGAAAGCATTTGCTTGAAAGCTCCATTCTTCAAAACCAATCCGATTTGATTGGCATTTACTCTTACTTTTTGCATTGTTTTATAAAATTTAATTGTGTTTTTAATAAAAGTCAGTCCGAGAAAATCTGATTCTGCCAAGCGGAAAACTGCTTGAGAAAAGATTGGATAATTGGTTTTGAATATGTCTTTTAACCTTTATCAATATTCGTAAATCGCTTATTGCGAGTTAGTTACATTGTTTTAGTTTGCAGAACTATAGAAAAGCAAGTATCCGTTCTAAATCGGTATCTACTGTTTTACGAGCTTTGCTTGAATTGTGAATGAAATTCTTACGAATTGCTTCACCCAAATTTGCTCGGACTGACGCAATCACATTGGGGCGTGATAAAACCCTGTTTTCAAATGATGGAACCTAAATCCATTGCGTGACCATTTCGCCTCTACTTTTTGAGAGTAGGCAGGAATCGAACCTGCATTTTTCTGTTGCTATAACCACTTAGCTACTACCCCAAAGGAGTAGGTTGGAGTCGAACCAACGACAAACAGGTGATAGAAGTCGCTTTCAACGACAGCATATTGGCAGTAATTACTCCAACACTATGGGGCTATGCAGAAACCCTCATCAGGTTCGAGAGAAAAAACTTCCATCGTCTGGGTAGCTGGATTCGAACCAGCGAACACTTGCTCCCAAAGCAAGCCCGTATAACCATCTGCGGAACACCCAGTTTTTATTTAATGAACTTATCTATCAGATTGATGATACAAAGTTCAGAACTCAATACGCAGTCTATTTGCGTAGTGAAAATATTTTTCAAAATAATTTTTATTTTACTGATAATCAGTTGATTGCGGAGAGCAGTGAAATCGAATCACATACCTTTTACAGTACGAACTTCTTAGCAGGAAGCCGCTATCCCAGATAGCTTTACTCTCCAAATTATTTTGTAGCCCCTGCGAGATTCGAACTCGCACTAACTTGTTCCTAAGACAAGTGCCTCTGCCGTTGGGCTAAGGAGCTATTTTAGTGGGGAATGACAGCGGTCCGCCGCTGCGGTCGAACCGTCTGAGCCGAAGCACTTGATTTACAGTCAAGCCCGCTACCAATTACGGAATACTTCCCCCTTTTGAGCATGGAGTAGGAACGGTCAGCCGTCGCTGTCGAACTCACGAATAACAGTTTTGCAGTCGAAGGGTCGCACCCCTGTCCCTTTAACCACTCAGGCATCCATGCACTTATTATATAGATTTAGTGTTTTTTATTCAAAATCCTTGATAATCTGATTCAAAGATTTGTTTTTCAATGGATTAATGCATCTTTCTTGGTTTTTGTAGATGTACCTACTCCAGCCTTTCATTTTAATCAATCTCCCATTGTTTTTATGATTTTCGTATAAAATGGTGTCTAATTCAGCAATTCTTTGTTCGAGTTCCGAATCGAAGGCTTTCACTTTATCAATCATATTTGGTCTGATTCTGAGTACATATCTCCACGGTTCTTTGAATTCATAAAAATGCTTTTCTCGTATTGTTTTGCCCAAAACTTCCAGCACAATTTTATATTCAAAGCAATTAAGTTGGCGTTCATCAAGTTTTAATTTTTTAAGTTCATGAGGATAAATCACACTTAATTTTTGTTCAATATCTACCAATACTTTTTTGCCTTTTCGTTTAGCTTTTTTCTTGAAAATCTTTGTCGAACTGTACTGAAACGTATTGATTTTTTGCAGTAAATTCTCGTAAAAGCTGCCCATTTTACTCCTTTTTACATCTTCTCGCACCACAAAAAAACGCTTATATCCTTTCTGAATCGGTGGCGATAAATCAATCATTGGCAAGTTGTACTTACGTTTTCGGAGTTCTTTTTCTTCCTTATAAAGCCTAATTAATTTCTTATCTCTTGCTTCAATCGAAGTCCTTTTTCTTCGCCTCTTAGTACGAATCCTGAGTTGATTTTTACTATAAATTGAGCTTTCGCCCATTGCAATATTATCTTCTAAAATGCCCATTGATTTCTGATTTTGTTGGTTTTCAAATCAGTCAGGCTACAAAAAAGCCCGACCTCGTTTTGTTGAGGTCGGGCTTTATGCGGGCGTTCAAATCCAGAACGTACCTATGGGCATAAACACTCGTACCTCAGTCGTATTGCTTTGTCAAAATCTGCTTGTGCATTTGTATTCGGGTGATAACAGCTACTCGAACATACCGCTCCCCATGCAAAGGCAATCAAACTTTGTAAGCCTACGGGTTTTGGGTGTATGTTTCTGAGCATTAGCATTTGGTTATCTTGTTTTTCGTTTTAAAAATTAAACATTGTTTTGAGTTTTTGGCAATAAAAAAGCCCGACTTTTTTGGGTCAGGCTCAGATAAATTTTTGTGTAGTTTTTACCTACAAATTATACCTGTGCCATGTATGCAAAATTCCTCCAAACGGGTGTGCAACTCCGCAGCTGAAAGATGTATTTTTTAGATAATTTTGCATTTTTTGTTCTGTTTGTTTTTGTGCCACAAAGGTACGCTAAAAGATTTTATATATTCCAAATAATTTTTCAATTATTTTTGTGTAAATGATTTAATGTATTGGTTATAAGTGTTTTATGATACTCTGTTTTTTGTGTAAAATTTTCTTTTTTGAGAAAAAAAAACTATTCAAACTTAAAACTTACGAATAATGAAGATTTAAAAACGATGAAAGTATCTGAAGAAAATATAAAATTTCCTATTTTTATATTTGTTTTATGAGGAGAAAATGAATATAAAAATCTTATTTAAAATAGAAGTTTTTTGGGTATGATTTCTTACCTTTTTGTGTAATGTTTGATAAGAAATTTTGAAATGAAAAATATTAATTTCCATCATGTTTTTTATGAATTTCAATAAGCGTGGAGTAAGATTATTTTGAGTTAGAATTCACCTTAAATAAAATACCATTGTGCCATACTAAAAAATATGACACAATGGTTTCTACCTTTTAATCTTCCAAAACTCCAAATTTGCCTTTTGCTAAATCATCATATGCTTGCAAGATTTCGGCTTTATTATTCATCAAAAATGGACCGTATTGAATGATTGGTTCGTTGATTGGCTCGCCACTTAAAACCAAAAGTACTGTATCTTCGAGGGCTTCGATTTTGATTTCGGTTCCTTCATTTTTGAACAAAATAAAATTATCCACTGGTGCTGTTTCTGTATCATTTACCTTCACACTTCCCTCTATCACTACTATCCCTGTATTGTGTTTTTCATCAAGTGAAAGGTCAACCGTTGCACCTTTTTTCGCTCGAATATTATACATATTGATTGGCGTGAAAGTCGATGCTGCACCTTTGATACCTTTATACTCGCCTGCAATTACTTCAATAAGTCCTTGATTATCAGGTAAATAGTATTTGCCAAGTTGAGCATTTTCAATCCCTTGATATTTTGGTGTTGTCATTTTATCTTTGGCTGGCAAATTCACCCAAAGTTGCACCATTTGAAACAATCCACCATTTTTGCTGAATTCTCTGTCATGGTATTCTTTGTGTAATACACCACTTCCTGCGGTCATCCATTGTACGTCACCTGTGCCAATTACACCACTATTTCCACTACTATCGTGGTGAGCAATTTTACCATGATAAGCAATTGTAACTGTCTCGAAACCTCGATGCGGATGCACACCTACGCCACGAGGCTCATCTTTTGGTGGAAACTCAACTTTTGAATTATAGTCAAGTAGGAAGAACGGACTCATTCGGTGCATTCCCATTTTATATCCACTCGGAAAAAAATTATGCACTCTGAAGCCATCGCCTACCATATGAGAGGGTGGTGGAGTTAATATCTGTTGGACTGATCGTATGTGGCTCATTTTCGTATTTGTTTAATATTTACAATTACATTATATGTATATACAACTAATTTTGTTTCTTTAGAGTTCCATCGTTTTTTATTTTTTAGCTACCTTCACAAAAATTACAAAAATTTCAACAAACCTTCTTTAACAACAATGAAAATTCAATTTTTAATTCTCGTATTTCTGACAACTTTTTTGCAATGCAAAGCCGATAAAGTGCTTGATATTGAGCATGATACTAACAAACAAACGATTCCGCTCGGTGGAAATGCTTGGACGACCAGTGGTGGTGAAATAAAAGAACAAGGTCTGGTAAACTGGAATTCTGATAAAACAATTTGCCGTACTTATTTCAATGTTGCCCAAAAAGGATCGCTCAAAGTATCAGTATTGATGAATCCGATGAGTGGTAAAAGTAAAATTAGTGTCAGTATTTTAGGAAGAAGTATTGAATTTGTGGCGGAAGGCGATGCCGAAAGAGAGTTTTTTGTAGGAGAATGGAATATAGCACAGGCGGGATACGTTTCGGTCGATATAAAAGGTATAACAAAAACGAATACTAACTTCGGGATGATTTCGAGTTTGGGAGTAAGTGGTACATCTGTTACTTCCGAACTTACGTATGTGAAAAATAACGAAGGAAGTTATTTTTATTGGGGTAGAAGAGGGCCTTCGGTGCATTTACGCTATCCGACTGATGGTTTAGAAAATGTAGAGTGGTTTTATAATGAAGTTACGATTCCGAAAGGGAATGATGTAATTGGCTCATATTTTATGGCAAATGGTTTTGGTGAAGGTTATTTTGGAATGCAGGTAAATTCGGAAACTGAGCGGAGGATATTGTTTTCGGTGTGGAGTCCGTTCACGACTGATAACCCTGCGGCGATTCCACAAGACCAAAAGATTTTACTTTTGAAAAAAGGTGAAGGTGTTTATACAGGCGAGTTTGGCAATGAAGGTTCGGGTGGACAAAGCTATTTGAAGTACAATTGGAAAGCAGGAAACACCTATAAGTTTTTGTTACAAGGAAAACCAACCGCCGATAATTACACTACTTACACGGCTTATTTCTTTGCTCCCGAAGAAAACCAATGGCGACTGATAGCGAGTTTCAAACGCCCGAAAACATCAACTTATTTGAAAAGTTTGTATTCTTTCCTCGAAAATTTTATTCCCGAAACGGGCAATCAAGAACGCATGGGGAATTTTGATAATCAGTGGGTTTTTACAGCTAAAAATGGCTGGACAGAACTCAATCAAGTTATACTTACGGCCGATAATACTGCTCGCAAGAGATACCGAATAGATTATGATGGAGGCATGAAAAGTGGACAATTTTATTTGAGAAATTGTGGATTCTTCAATGATAATACTACCCTTAATCAGAAGTTTACAAGACCACTTAAAGGAAAGACTCCCACAATTGATTTTTCAAAATTGCCATAGAATGAAACTCTTTTTTGAGTAATTTCACGGCATTAATTATAAAACAAATTATTATGAATAAACTTTTTTTGCAAGCAGGCTCGCTTTTGGGAGCGGTAGGAGTGATGGTTGGTGCTTTCGGGGCTCATGCTCTCAAACCAATGCTTACGGCAAGTGGCCGATTCGAGACTTTTGAGACGGGCGTCCGCTACCAATTTTATCATGCTATTGCATTGGTTTTGATAGGTATTTTATCAAAACATATTTCAAATAAAACTCTTACTTACAGTGGCTATTGTATTTTGGCAGGTGTATTGATTTTCAGCGGAGCTTTATATACCATTTGTTTTACTGGCCTCAATGTATTTGGTGCAGTTGCTCCAATTGGTGGTACTTTTTTGGTAATTGGCTGGTTATTAATGTTTTGGGCGGTTACAAAAAATTAAAAAATAGACGATTGAGAAATAGTGTCCCTTTCTCAATCGTCTATTTTAATGTATCAATACCTGCTTTAGACTAAATTCTACAACTTCTCCCATGCTTTTACAATTCAGAAAGTTAGGGTTTTTATAGTGCCGTGCAAGGTCTTGTTTGAGCGATTCGAGGTTTTCAGGTAATGAAAGTGTATCTTTTTTCATTGTATCAATCAAATCGTGCATTCTGCTTTTTTCTTCTCGCAATCTATTGGCAATTAATGTGCGTTCTTCGGCTTGGTACTGTTTCACCGATTCGGCAGTGAGATATTTCATACCCATCTGAATCATGGCATTGTTTTGCTTGAAATACTGTGGCATATAAACTGATTTTGATGCTTCATAAGATTGTTGGTCGAAATCTATAGCTCGTAAACGATAATGAAAATCCTCGAAGTCGGGCGTAACGATTATCACAAAATTAGATGAGTGCATATCTCCCAAAAGTCTAACGAAACAACGCTCATTAAACTTGATGAATTCTTTGCTCAAACGAATCGGATTGAAGTTGGCGTCGTTGAGGTGATTGTTCATGAATTGGTCGGCAGGAATGCCTGCAATGTGCTCCTCTACGAGTGTATCTTCGTGCGTGCAATAGCCCATTACATTGGGCGAGAGTAAATGTTCCAATTCAAGCCCATAAATGCGAGAGGCATCGGCTAACTTAATATAAAAATAATCGTGATTATCGTTTATTTTATTCACAATTCTAATTCTGAACGGCTTTGTATTGGCATACGTGCAAGTATCAACTCTATCTACGACTAAGTGTTTGATTACGGCATCATCTCCATCGGTTTTCAAATCGGCGTAGATGTTTTTGAGTGCTTCATATATTTCTTCAAGGTCGTTTTGGGGATACATTACCGTTTCCCACAATGTATCTTTTCCCTTTTTATCATAAAGAGGAAACGCATTATCGAAGCGTAACAAATCACTATATTTGATGGGTAATTCCTTCTCACGACCATACTTTGTGAGGTATTTTCTTAATTTAGGAGAGATTTTAAATGGTATTTTTTTCTTGGAGATTAGTGCCATTTAGATGATATAGTTTTGAGAATTAAGTAATGAATAGTAAAAGAAAACTTTGAAAATCACTGCTTTTTTCAAAAGTAGTGATACATTCCATTACTTTTATTGAAAAATATAAATAACTTTTTTGGTTTTATATAAATAGTTTCAATAAAAATATAACTTTGCCGTTAATAAACCTGTAACTCTAAATACTTAACATTCGATTTCTATGGAAAACATGCAAGAAAGAAAAAGCAATACAGCCATGACAGCAGGCCTCGTTTTAGCCTGTGCTTTGGCCGCTCTTTTTGGATTTCTTTACTTCAACGCTCGTCAGGATATTGAGTCAAAAAACGTTGACATTTCTTCAAAAACTAAAGAGTTATTGTTGACAAATACGAAACTTGATTCAATTTCAGCTGAGTTAGATAAAAAAATTGCAGAAGTGACTTCTCTCGGTGGGCAAGTTGCTGACCTTGAAGCCCTTAAAGCTCAACTTGAACAAGATAAGAAAAATTTAGTAAATTCTAAGAATGTATCTATTCGTGATTTTGAGAGTAAAATCAAGGGATATGAAGCTGCTTTGACTGCAAAAGATGTTGAAATTGCGAAGCTAAGAGAAGAAAATGCTCAGTTGACTACTGAAGTAAAAACTTTGGGAACTGAAAATTCTAATTTGAAAACGGATGTTTCGACACTCAAAACTGATAAACAAGCACTCGCTGATTCGGTTTATGCAACAACGGTAAAAAACAAAGAATTGGCTGAAAAAGTGACACTTGCCGCAGCCTTAAAAGCTATGAATGTATCGGTAAATGCTATTAATTCTCGTGGTAAAGAGCGTGAAGGTGGCGAATACAAAGCAAAGCGTGTAGAAAAAGTGAAAATTTCTTTCAAATTAGTTGAAAACCCACTAACTAAGCGTGAAAATAAAGTAATTTATATGCGTATGCTTGACCCACAAGGTAACTGTATTTCCGATATGGCTACTGGTTCAGGTGCATTTAATTATGGCGGAAAAGAAATGGTTTACACTGCAAAGCAATCAGTAATGTATGATAATTCTGGCCAAAATGTTGATTTTATTTACTCACGTGGAGCAAATTACTCTAAGGGAAAATACAATATCGAACTATACTCAGAAGGTTTTAGTATCGGTCGTGGTGTTTTTGAAGTAAAATAATTAGTTTTTTACCAAGTCATAAAAAACAAAAAGTAAAGAGTCTGTCTCGAAATAAAGAGGCAGACTCTTTACTTTTTAGTCAATACTCAATAAAGACTAAGAATGTAAAGAGAGGGGTTTGTGGGTTATATAATGAGAAGTCTTCAAGTTTGTCTATAAATAAATAGGCATTTCTGTAGCTCTTCTAAGCATTTGGAAGTGAATATTTCAACAGATAAATAAGTTTTAGAAGGATTAATTACAAAGTAGAAAGGTCATTTAACGCAAAAAAGCAGTAGCAAGTTTAATCTTTTGCTACTGCTTTTATTATAAAATCTGAATTTGATTACTCTACAATCGGAGATTTTTCTTCTGTAGGGGTATCCACTTTATCCATGAATTCTTGGTAATTTGTTAGTTTCTCGAATGGGCGTTTGCCAATTAAGTCAACTAAGTCAGATTGATAGAGAATTTCTTTTTTCAATAATTCTTGAGCGATTTTCTCAAGTTCTTCACGCTTTTCAATCAATAATTCTCGTGTGCGTACGTAAGCGGTATCAATTAGTTTCTTTACCTCTTCATCAATAATTTTTGCTGTATCTTCTGAATATGGCTTCGTAAATGACATTTCGCCTTGCCCTTTTGAATCATAGAATGATACATTACCGATTCTGTCATTCATACCATATACCGAAACCATTCCGTAGGCACTTTTTGTGATACGCTCTAAGTCGCTCAATGCTCCAGTAGTGATTTTGCCAAAAACAACTTCTTCGGCTGCACGACCACCGAGGGTCATACACATCTCGTCAATAAGTTGTTCAGTACGGTATAAATATTGTTCTTTTGGTAAATATTGGGCATATCCCAATGCTGCGATTCCACGAGGAACAATACTTACTTTTACCAATGGGTTGGCATGCTCTAAAAACCAACCAGCTACAGCATGACCTGCTTCATGATAAGCAACAATCTCTTTTTCTTCTGGCGAAATAAGCTTATTTTTCTTTTCTAGACCTCCAATTTCACGGTCGATAGCATCATGGAAATCTTGCATATCTATGGCTGTTTTGCCACGACGTGCTGCCAAAAGGGCGGCCTCATTACAAACATTGGCAATTTCAGCACCCGCAAAACCTGGAGTTTGAGTAGCCAGTTTCTTGATGTCGATATTGTTTGAAAGTTTCAAAGGTTTCATGTGAACTTTGAAGATGGCCTCACGACCAACGATATCAGGAGCATCAACACTAATTTGACGGTCGAAACGACCTGGACGCATCAACGCTGGGTCGAGTACATCGGGGCGGTTAGTGGCAGCTAAAATAATAATTCCAGCATCCGAACCAAATCCATCCATTTCAACCAAAAGTGAGTTGAGTGTATTTTCTCTTTCATCATTAGCTCCTGGCATTGAGCCACGTCCACGAGAACGTCCTACTGCATCAATCTCATCAATGAAGATAATACATGGAGCTTTTTCTTTAGCTTGTTTGAAAAGATCACGCACACGAGCGGCACCAACACCCACAAACATTTCAACGAAATCTGAACCCGAAAGTGAGAAAAAAGGCACACTTGCTTCGCCAGCTACTGCTTTGGCAAGTAATGTTTTACCTGTTCCTGGAGGGCCAACGAGCAATGCTCCTTTGGGTATTTTACCACCGAGTTCGGTATATTTTTTTGGAGTTCTCAAGAAATCAACAATTTCTTGGAGTTCTTCTTTGGCTTCTTCTAAGCCAGCTACATCATTAAATGTGATTTTTACTTTATTATCAGCATCGAACAACGCAGCTCTTGATTTTCCAATATTGAAAATCTGACCGCCTGGGCCACCACCACCTGTCATACGGCTCATCAAGAAATACATCAATCCAAGTACAACAATGAATGGAAGCAATTGCCAGACCATGTTCATCATATCTTGTCTTTCGACACTCTCAGGGTATAATGTTTGGCGATATGCTTCATCAATCTGAGCCGTTTTTAAGAAATTAGTGTAATCGTTCATAAACGATTCCACCGAAACCAAATCAACTTTCAAATGAGGACCACCAGCATTATAGCGATTGTTACCTAAATCTTTTTTGTATTGTGGTTTTTGAAGTGCATCACGAGTAAGAGTAACCTCTACACTACGGTTTCCTTCCACGACGGCTACTTTTTCTACATCTTTCTGCAAAATCATTTGTTCGAGCTGCTTATACTTAATCGGTGCCAATGATGCTGACCTCGAAAAAAGTAAAAAGCCTATAATGCCCATGATAATCGCCGCTACAATCCATCCCTGCAAACCACCGCCATTGTTGGCTGGCTTTCTTTTCGGAAATTCATTACTGTTGTTGTCTGACATTTTTCTAATTTTTCAAAATTTAATGCAATAGTTATTCATATAAAAAAATAACCTTTACATGGTTTTGAACTATGTAAAGGTTCAAGTATTCTTAACATCATTCGAAGACCATTTGTTTCGGTGCTTCTGGCTCAAAGCTTTCTTCTATCAGCGTAGTTTCAGCGTCACCCCAAAGCGACTCAAGATCATAAAATTTACGACGGTCTTTTCTGAAAACATGCACAACCACATCAACGTAGTCGAGCAAAATCCACTCACGATTTTGTCGTCCTTCTTGATGCCAAGGGCTAATCTTAGAGGCTTTGAAAACTTCTTCATCTACCGAGTCGGCAATGGCAGCAATTTGGGTATCGGTATTACCCGAACAAACTACAAAAAAGTCGGTGATAGCATTTTTGACATTTCGTAAATCCATCACTACAATATTTGTCGCTTTTTTTTCTAACATTCCGTGTACTACTAAGCGACTTAACTCATCACCAGAAAGTTCTTTAATTTCTTTCATTCAATCTTATCTTCATTTAATTTTGTGAGCGGTTCGTATAATTGTGTTCTTTTCAGAAAGAAGGAGACGAACTTCACGAAAAAACTTTTTTCTACACGTTTATAATAAACGCTAAATTACTATAAAGTTGCACAATTTTCAACCCAAAACTTTATTTCTCGGCAAAAATACTGTTTATCTGCCAAGTTGTCATTCAACTAACGATATTGCGGCTGAAATAATTCAAACAAAGCGAGTTTTTGATGGAACAATTGTCATAACATCTGACCAAACGGCGGGTCGTGGGCAACGAGGGAACTCGTGGGAAACCCTGCCCAACCAAAATATCACGGTTTCGATGATTCTGAAACCTGATTTCCTGAATATTGCTCAACAATTTAGGTTAAATATTGCGGTTTCGCTCGGAATTTACGAATTTTTGTGCAAATATTTATCCGACGGACTCACAATTAAATGGCCAAATGATATATATGTTGGAAATCGGAAAATGGGTGGAGTCTTGATTGAAAATACACTTTCTGGAACTCGAATTGCTTATTCTGTTATTGGTATTGGATTGAATATCAATCAGTTAAGTTTTTTAAATGATAAAGCAATTTCGTTGCGACTGGCTTCTCAGTGCCAAGATGATTTTGAGATAGAAAAACTAATTGAGCAACTTTGTGAATGTATCGAAAAATATTATTTGCAGTTGAAGAATGGACACACTGAAGTGCAGAAAAAAAAGTATTTGGAAAGAGTATTTAGGTTTGGAGAATGGCATCAATATGAACAAAATGGAGAAAGATTTTTCGGGAAAATAGTTGATGTTGCCGAAACAGGTCATTTGATGATGGAAATAGGAGAAGAAGTGAAAAAGTTTGATTTTAAAGAAGTTTCGTTTGTAATTGAATAAAAATATACCCTTAAATAGAGAAATTTTGAAAACAATCATTTTAAATAAACCGCAAGAATTTCAATTAATTAGCCGTGATTTTGATGATACTTTGGCCGAAAATGAGGCTTTACTGAAAATTCACCGAATCGGCATTTGTGGTACAGATTACCATGCATATCGTGGTCGTCAGCCTTTTTTTTCGTACCCACGAGTACTTGGGCATGAATTAGGAGCGGAAGTAATTGGCTTAGGAAGTGGGGCAGGAGCGAGTGGAATCAAAATCGGAGATAGGGTTTCGGTTGAGCCTTATCTTAATTGTGGCGTTTGTCAGCCTTGCCAAAATGGTAAGACAAATTGCTGTGAAAGCCTAAAGGTTTTGGGTGTGCATATTGATGGTGGCATGGCCGAATACTTGAAAGTGCCTGTAAATAAGCTACATAAATCTGATATTTTGGGATATGAGCAACTGGCTTTGGTTGAAACTTTGGGAATTGGCTCTCACGCAGTTCAGCGTGCCAATGTGACCGAAAATGATATTGTACTGGTGATAGGAGCAGGGCCGATTGGTTTGTCGGTTATTCAATTTGCTAAAATCAATGGAGCAAAAATTGTGGTTATGGATTTTAGTAAACAACGTCTTGACTTTGCCAATGAAGCCATCGGAATTGATGAAAGTATCATTGCTACCGAAGATTTTTCGGCCGATGATTTAAGAAAAATATTGAAAGGAAATATGCCAACTGTAGTATTTGATGCCACAGGAAATGCACAGTCAATGATGAAGGCGTTTTCATATGTAGCATTTGGTGGAAGGTTAGTGTACGTTGGACTTTTTCAAGGTGATGTAACATTTTTCGACCCTGATTTCCATCGCCGAGAAATTACACTTTTTGCAAGCAGAAATGCCCTTCCTGCTGATTTTAAGCATATTATCTCAAAAATGGAAAGTGGACAAATCAATACAAAAGCTTGGCTTACGCATGAAGCTGCTTTCGATGATTTACCCACAATCTTTGAAACTTGGCTCGACCCAAAGTCACAAGTGATTAAGGCAATGGCGGTGCTTTGATTTTGTGGAGCGAATATTCAATTCATTGATTAACTACTACGAACAGGATGTTCGCTCCACAGTTTTAGAATAAATTTGTGTCAATAAATTCGTTTCGGAATTTGCCTTCGGGGTCGTGTTTGGTCATTAATACCTTGAAATCATTGAGTTTTTCGATTCTTGCTTGTAAAACTGATGGTTTCAGCGTAAAAATCTTTCCCCAATGCGGTCTTGGATTAAATGGTGCGAGTGCTTCTTCTACGAGTGGTAATACTTTCAGTACTTCTTCGGTTTCTTGTTTCCACGTAAAATGAAAAGCTACACAAGTTTTTTTATACATCGGACTCATCGGTAAATCGTCACCCGCAATAGCTCTTACTTCGGTGATGAATAAATGTGGAGAAACTTTTTCGTTGAGTTTTTCAATAGCCATTAACCCTTCATAAGCGTTTTCAAAGGCAATAAAAAATTCTGATTGTAGTTCTTTACCACTACTTGGTGTAAAACCCATTTTGAAATGCGGCATTCGCTCGTACCACGGGCCTTCAACGCCCATTTGGTCTGTGCAATTCACTGGGTCGAGTGCTTCGATTGGGTGAAGGTTTTTGGTTTGTAGTTTTGCTCCATAAAAATCGGGTGCAATTTCTTTCATGTCATCGGCTTTGCTTTTTATCCAAACTTCGCTGATGTTTTTCTTTGTCCAATCAGTAAATAAACTTACGCTGTATCCTGCCGACATGATGGCTTCAAAATTCTTTTCCAGTTCGGCCATTGGCAAGTTTTGATAAACTACTTGCTTCATTTTGAAAGTTGGTTGTATGGCCAAAGTCATTTTTGTAACTATTCCCAAAGCTCCAACATTCACAACTGCCATTCGGAACTCGTCACCGTCTTTTTCTTTCGATAAACTAACGATTTCACCTTTTCCATTCACAAATTCTAAGGCTACAACTTGAGTAGCTAAGTTTCCATTTTTGATACCCGAACCATGAGTGGCAGTTGCACAAGCACCCGCTACCGAAATATGCGGAAGTGAGGCTAAATTGTGAAGTGCAAAACCATTATCATCAAGATATTTGCATAAATCACCATATTTAATACCTGCTTCTACGGTTATGGTTTGTTTTTCTTTATCGAGCGAAATAATTTTATTGAATTCAGCCGAGGAAATTTGATTTTCGGTGCTATCTGCAATTTTATTAAAGCAGTGTTTTGTGCCGAGTCCACGAACTTTCTTTACTTTTTTGATGGTTTCTTGGAGTTCAGCGACGGTTTTTGGTATGTGCAAATTATCGGTGCTGTATGTTAGGTTTCCTGCCCAGTTGGTGCGTGGGTCAGATTTTGGTTTTTCAGCACAAGATAATAATTGAGGAAATGCTGCTCCTGCCGCCAAAACTGAAGAGGTTTTGAGAAAAGTTCTTTTATTCATGCTAATAGGCTTTTATAAGGTTTGAATAAAATGGTTGTTTTAATAATTGTGGGAGGCAAATAAAAGCTAAACAACGTCGGCAAGGTTCAAAACCTTGCCGACGTTAAAGTTCGAACAATTAAAATTATTTCACAACTTCAAATAATTCTTTGTCCATTTGTGGTTTTACTACACACGTATTATCGAAGTGCATGGTGGCTGTATTGGTTGCATTATACGCTGGCCAGTTTGGTAAACCTTTGTGATTTGGATTGCCAACTTTAGCAAAGTTTATCCATGCTGAACTCATTTTATCTGCCAAAGCTTGTGCTTCTTTTGTACCACCTGTCATGTTTTTAGTGCGTTGGATATTATCAAAGCAGAAAGCAATTTCCATACAGTGAACAGCTTTGTATTTGCCATCCATCACTGGCGACTGCCAATCGAAAAGATACATATAGGTGTTAGCTCCACCTGTGAGTGCTGATTTTTGATTGGCTTGTTGTACTGCACCAGGGCGGAAAGTGACATCATAATCAAGCATTTGTGTTATTTTGGCATCAGGATATGCTTTTTTTACGGCAGCAATGTAAGCATCAGTTTTATCGTTATACGATTTTCTTATAATTTCTTTTGCTTGCTCATCGGTTGTGCCTTTTGGCATTCCTCCTCTAAAAATGGCAAATTCATTAATCGTTGTTCCAATCATCAAAGGAATGTTTTTTGATAATTCAAAAGCTTCATTTGAGAATAATTGGTAAGGTAAAACTTCGCCATCGGCACTTGGCCCCCAACTCAAACCAAAACCAATAACTGGTTTGCCTTCTGCTTTCATTTTATCGGCAATGGTTTTGAGTGCTTTTTTACCTGCATCAGCCAATGTCTGAAATGGAACTTTCTGAATATCATCAACTTTATCGGCTGAAATGTTGAGTTCTTTCAAAACTTCTGCACCAATTGCTTGGGTTGTTGCTTTATCGAGCATAGCTGTTCGGAAAGCACCACTTTGATTGATTGCTTTGTGAAAAAGTCCTTTTGCCGAAGGCATTGCCATCAAAGTATTAACTTTTGCTCCTCCACCAGACTGTCCAAAGATGGTAACATTATTTGGGTCGCCACCGAAATTTGAGATATTGGCTTTTACCCATTCTAAAGCTGCTTTCATATCCAAAACACTATTATTAGCTGAATTCTTGTACTTTTCACCATATGCTGAAAGGTCAAGATAACCCAAAATATTGAGGCGATGATTGATAGAAACTACGACAACATCGCCTTTTTTAGCTAAATTTTCACCATCATACGAAGGTAATTCTTGCGAAGAACCAGCCGTAAAACCACCACCGTGAATCCAAAACAAAACAGGGCGTTTTTTGCCATCGTTGATGCCAGGAGTCCAGACATTGATACGCATACAATCTTCATTCGTAAAGCCCCAACTATGGTCGAAAACGAACTCGCTTTCATCTTGAATACTGGTAGTTGGGTTTTCTAATGGAGCAACAGGGCCATAACTGAATGAACTACGCACATTTGACCACGCTTTTGGTTTTTGTGGAGCTTCAAAACGTTTGGCTTCGGCATAAGGAATACCTTTGTAAGTAAAAATACCATTATTGATGTAACCACGAACTTTACCCGCATCGGTTGTCGTAATGCCAATGTTTTCGCCCGTTTGTAATTGTGCATCGGCTGTTTGAAAAAGTAAGCAGCATGACGCAAAAAGAGAAAGAATTGTTTTTTTCATTGTTTAAAAATGGAGTTGAAAACTAAAATATAAATTGAGAAAATTAATACTGAAATTGAATATACTTGCTTGATTTACTGGGTTTTATGAATAAAAAGGCAAGTTATATTTCCATATCTAAAAGTTTGTAACTGAGTGCTTTTCCGTGCGTATCCATTCGCAAAGAGGTGGTTACACCGCCCGCCAAAGCCTCGTGACACACAAAAAGTAAGGATGAAATATTAGGCATTTCGTAGCGAATAATTTCGCCCGCAATGATTCCCGAAAAGTGTTGTTTTACTTTTTCAATCGTAACTTTCTCACAAAGCATTTCATAATCGCTCTCATTATAGGGAATCAAAGAAAGCGTTGAAATATTGCCTTTGTCTCCTGCTCGACTGTGGGCTATGTTGTATAATTTCATTTTTAATTTTGAATGAGTGCGTGATAGAATGAGTGAATATTATCAGCTTTCAAAATAAGCTACTATTGGTTTGATTTTACTTCTATCTACCAAGACCGAAACAATTCCGATAACTTCGTTGACGTATTTTCTTACGCCACCACCACCTGCGGGACCGTTGGTGTAAAGGGCTTCAACTTCTTCGCCAACTAAGGCCGCATCAGCTTGGGTTTGGGCTTTGGCTGCGACTCGGAGGCGAACTTCGGAAGTCGGTGGCTGAGCGAAGTCGAAGCCCCAATTTCCGAATGTTGAATTTATTCCAATTAAATCAACTTGAATTTCTCCAAATTGAGATTTTAAACGTTTTTCGATGGTTTCACCTGCCAATTTCGCTCTTTCATAGGCGGCTGGGCCTGCATACGAAATTTCGCCTTCGCCTTGCCAAAATGCTTTATAGCCGACGCTTACTTTATAAGTTGAAGGTTTTTCTTTTCCGCCTCCACCTGTTACCCTAACTTGGTTTTGTGCAATTTCTTCGAGTTTAACAGTCGTGAAATCAGCAATAACATCGGGCGTATAATATTCGTTTGGATTGATTACTTCGTAAAGTAATTGTTCTTTGGCAGTTTGTGGATTAATTATACCACCAGTTCCTTCTACTTTGCTAATAATTGCCGAGCCATCAGCAAAAACATCAGCGAATGGATGTCCTAAGTTTTCCATGTTTTGGACTGGTTTTTTAATTGGGTCGGCAAAATATCCACCTGTTATATGTCCTGCACATTCCATCAAATGCCCGATGACAGTGCCTTTCCCCATTAAATTATAGTCATCGGTTTTCCAACCAAATTCATGAATCATTGGTGCGAGAAAAAGTGAAGGGTCGGCAATACGGCCTGTGATAATTATCTGAGCATCAGCTTGCAAGGCTTCTAAAATGCCTTCAATGCCGAGGTAAGCGTTCATTGAAATTAGGAGTGGGGAATTAGGAATTAGGGATTTTTCATCATTTAATTCATTTTTAATTAATTTCAATGCTTCATCCTCTTCTCCGAAAATTTCAATATCATTAATTCCTAATTCGTAATTCCCAATTTTCAGTTCATCTCCACTTACTGCGGCAACTTTCACTTTTAATCCTTGTTTTTGAGCAATTTCAATGACTTTTTTTGCACCTTCAATTGGGTTTGCTGCACCCATATTGGTTATTAAACAAATATTATTTTTTACCAAATGCGGTAAAAGTGTTTCTATTCTACGCTCCAGTAATGGGTCGTAGCCTTTGGTTGAGTCGGTCATTTTGCGTTTGTTGGCGAGTGCAATCGTGCGTTCGGCCAAACATTCTAACACCAAATAATCTAATTCTCCATTTTCGGCAAGTACAATGGCTGGTTCGATTCTATCGCCCGAAAAACCTGCTCCGCAACCTATTCTGATTTTATTTTTCATAAATGTATCGACCCCGTTAAAATTGCCACAATCGTCATTACAATTGTTGTTCCCCAAGCCCATGTAAAGGTATGGCGTTGGTGTTCACCTAAATCAACTTCTGCCAAACCTACCAATAGGAATGTTGAGGCTGTAAGTGGACTAATAGGAAAACCAACTGTCATTTGCCCGAGTAAAGCTGCTCGCCCGATTTCGAGCTGGTCAATCCCAAATTGAGTTGCGGTCTGACTCAAAATTGGTACAACTCCAAAATAATAAGCATCGGGTGTAAATAACATACTGGCTGGTAAACTTGTGATAGCCGTAAGTGTAGGCAAAAGATTGGCATGGGTTGAAGGAATCAATGCGACCAAAGCATTAGCCATTTCTTCAATCATTTTTGAGCCTGTCAATATTCCAGAGAAAATTCCTGCGGCAAATATCATACTCGAAACCATAAAGATATTTGTACCGTGAGCCTTCATAACTTTCTGCTGGTCAGCGAGTTTTGGGTAGTTTATTAGCAGTGCAATCATACTTGCCACCACAAAAAGTACAGCTGCAGGAACCCAGCCTTTCATTAAAGCAATGATTAGTGAAATTGTGAGTACTGCATTGAAAATAAGTAGTTTTGGTCTTCTTAAATCTCGTTGTTCAGTCGTAAGGTTTTCTTTATGATTATATTGGAAATCAATAATTCCGAGTCGCTTTCTTTCTTTTTTGCCGAAAATATAAGCTACAAAAAGTACCCAGACGATTCCGCCAATGATAGCAGGAATATTTGGGTTGAAAATATGAACGGCATCTGATTTTAAAGTTGAAATAGCTCTTGCCGATGTTCCCGACCACGGCACAAGGTGCATCGGTCCAACGCTCAAAGCAACAATACTTGAAAGTATTAAACGATTGATTTTCAGTTGTTTATAAATAGGCAAAAATGCCGAAAGTACAATCATAAAGGTGGCAGTTCCATCGCCATCGAGATGCACAATCATTGTTAAAATCGCCGTTCCTACGATTACTTTCAGTGGGTCGCCTTTGACTGATTTGATGATAGCTGCTATCACAGGGTCAAAAAGACCAGCATCGAGCATTGTGGCGAAATATAGCACCGCAAACATCAACAAAATACCTGTTGGAGCAACTTGTTTGATACCTGCAATGGCAAATTCGCCCAATTCTTTTGGATTAAAACCTGCAATCAAGCCAAATATTATCGGTGTAATAACTAAGGCTGTCATGACAGACATTTTCTTAGTCATTATCAAAGTTAGAAAGACTAAAATTGTTGCGAAACCGAGTATTGCAAGCATGATTTAATTACGAATTATGAATTAGGAATTACGATTTTTTAACGTTTTAATTATTGAGCCTGTTATTTTTAATATTTCTTCACAATCGTTTAATAGTGAGGCCGCTCGAGTTGTATCAAAATAATCAGTGTCTTTCAATAGCCTTATCCAATAGTGTGTTTCTCGTGCTTCTTTATAAACGATATTCAATTTAGCATTGAAATCTTTATCAGTTTGACCTCCTATTGCTTCTTCCACATTTGCTCCTATTGAAGTACCACTTCTTAATAACTGCTTTGAAAGTACATACTCTTTTTTTTCTCCAGCCAGATATTGGTAGGCCCGAATAATTCGAATAGCAAAAGCATAGGATTTTATTTGTAAAATATTATCGTTTTTCATTCCTAATTCCTAATTTTCAATTCGTAATTAGTTGAATTATCTAAAAATTTTCCCCTGTTTCACCAATTGGTCGTATTTCTCAATATACATTTTATCCAAAGTTTCGGAGTCTTTGTATTTCACACGAAGTGCAGCCAATTTTTTGTGTAATTCGGCTTTGACTTTGGCGTATTTAGGGTCGTTGTAAACGTTTGTCATTTCGTTTTTATCGTTTACACGGTCATATAATTCCCATTCATCGACATCGTAATAGAAATGTACTAATTTGTATTTTTCCGTTACGATTCCGTAATGACGCTTCACCATGTGAACGCTCGGATATTCGTAATAATGATAATAAGCTGCATCACGGAAATTTTTGCCTTGCCCTTTAAAAATCGGAATTAAACTTTCGCCCTGCATATCGGATGGCGGTTTAATACCAGCAGCTTCGAGGAAAGTCTGAGCAAAATCAAGGTTTTGAACCATTTGTGAGTTTTTTGTTCCTGCTTTTATAACATTTGGCCATTTGACTAACAAAGGAGTTTTAAAAGATTCATCAAAAATAAATCGCTTGTCAAACCAACCATGTTCGCCCAAATAAAAGCCTTGGTCAGAGGTATAAACTACGATTGTGTTTTCTTCTAAATTGTTCTTTTTCAAGAAATCTAAAACCTGCCCAACTCCCTCATCAACCGCAGCAATACTTCCCAGATAGTCTTGCATATAGCGTTGATAACGCCATTTCATTTTATCTTTTTCGGTCATGCTTGGGTAACGTTTTATGAATTCTTCGTTCATTTTTCCGTAATGTTCGTCCCAAACTTTGCGTTGTTCGGCGTTCATTCTTCCCACGGTATAATTATAATTTCGTTTATCATACGCATGAGATTCTTTGATACCCAGTTTATCCATATTTTCAGGAAAAATCTTTGAGTCTCCCGCCCAATTCATGTGCGTAAGCAGGTTCATTTCTTGTTCTTTCGAAGCCCTTCCACGACCTTCATAATTATCAAATAGCGTAGTTGGCTCAGGAAAAGTTTTCTTCAAGTATTCCTTGAAATGGCGTTCGGCGGGCAGCCATTCACGGTGCGGTGCTTTGTGTAGATAGGCGAGAAAAAAAGGCTTTTCTTCATCACGTTCGTTTTTTAACCAATTCAATGTAATGTCCGTAATTAGGTCTGTTACATAACCAGTAAGTTTCTTTTTACCTTCTTTTTTTGTTATGAAATCAGGATTGTAATAATCGCCTTGGTCGGGTAAAATCTGGAATTCATCAAAACCTTTTGGGTTGTTTCCGAAATGCAGTTTTCCGAACATAGCAGTCTGATAACCAGCCTTTTGTAAGATTTGCGGAAAAGTAATATTGGTCGTGTCAAACGGGAAATAATTGTCAATTTTTCCATTCAAATGGCTATGTTTTCCTGTCAAGATCACGGCTCTTGATGGGGCACAAATCGAATTGGTTACGCAGGCATTTGTAAATAGCATTCCTTCGTTGGCAATTCGGTCGATGTTTGGCGTTTGCGTGAGTCGTGTATCATACGCCGAAATTGCCTGATAAGCATGGTCATCCGACATGATGAATACTATGTTAGGACGCTTATGTTTTGGTTTAAAGGCAAGAATTCCAACCGATACCAAACCGATAGCGAGGAAAAATAAAATTATCTTTTTCATCTTTTTTTAGTTAAAATGTTTTTTATTCTATCGTTACGCCATTCTTTTTTAAGATATTATGGAAGAAAAGCACATGATAAGGCAGTGAGTTTTCCCAATAAGGCCATGTATGAGCTCCTGGACGTTCGGTATAATCATGCGAAACACCTGCATAAAGTAAACGGCTGTGCAACTCACGATTGGCATCAATCAAGAAATCATCTACGCCACAATCAATGATAATTGGCATGGCGTTTTTCTTAATAGCATCTACCATATTTACAATTGAATTTTTTACAAAAACTTCCTGCGAAACATCAGACGTTCCTAAGAGTTTTTCAAAACGGTCTTTCAATGACTTCGTAAAATCGGCGTTTACTTTAAATTTTGTATAATTCATATCCATTGCACCGCTCATGGTTCCTGCTGCACCAAATAAATCAGGGTGACGAGTAGAAAGATACATTGCCCCGTGTCCACCCATCGAAAGCCCCGTAATTACTCGGCCTTTATTGCTTTTTACGGTACGGTAAGTAGCATCAATTTTCTGGATAACCTCTTTTGTAATATAGGTTTCAAACTTATTAGTTGGGTCGCTTGGGCTATCCAAATACCAACCAAAAGTTTCGCCTTCTGGCATAACTATGATTAGGTTATATTTATCGGCAAGGTTTTTAACAAGATTTTTATCGGGCGTTGATGTCAGCCAATCACGGAAATGTCCACCACCGCCGTGTAGTAGATATAAAACAGGATAAGACGCTTGGTTTTTTGAATAAGAAGCTGGTAAAACAATCGCCGCTTTGTAAGCTTTGTTCATAACTACACTTGGCACATCGAGCGTATCAACAGTTGATGCTTTGGCAGAAAATGTAAACAGAATTAGGGCTAAATAGAGGAGTTTTTGCATAGTTTTATTAGGTTAAAATTTCAAATAATCATTAAAAAATGGCAATAAATCGTTCAATACACGTCCGTCCATTGTCCAGATTTTATTGCCGTGGTCGCCGATGTATTCTTCGGCAAAATGATTAATGCCGAGGTTTTCTAAACGCTGACTCAACATACCAATTTGTACAGGGAATCGTGGTGAATCGTTTCGTCCCCAATCCAATTTGATAGCTGTCATTTTACGTAGGTTATCGGCATATTTATCAACCATATAAACGGGCATATTAGCTTCCCATTTTTCTAAAATTGGTTGATTTACAACCATTTTATCGCCTTCGTAGCTGAATGGAAAATCACAGAAAAACGGTGGTTTGTTTGGGTTTGGCGACCATGCACGACCTACGGCAACCAATACTTTTGGATAATAGGTTTTCTTTAAATCTTCGACCGTTTTTACGTTTTGAACTTCCTTGAAAGAGTTGCTATTTGGGCCAAATTCCTTCACCATTGCCAATAAACCTGGACTAAGGGCATAAATACTGCTGAAAACTTCGGGGTGAAGCATTCCAATTTTGAAAGCACCATAACCGCCCATCGAATGGCCTGCAATACCTCTACTTTCACGAGTGGCGAGCGTTCGGTAGTTTTTATCTATGTATTCTACCAATTCTTTGCTTTCAAACTCGTCCCAATTGCCTGTTAATGAAGAATTTGAGTAAAAACTTCCTTCAAAAAGTGTGTATTGGTCGGCTTGAACGAAGATGAAAGGTTTGATTTTTTGTTTACTTATGCCTTCATCTAAAATCTTTTGCATTTGCGGAAAAATATTGTCTTTCCCCATGAATCCATGCAAGTAGTAAATGACAGGGTAACGCTGCGTTGAAGCATCATAATTAGGCGGTAAATACACCGATACTTTACGATTTGGGTCTTCTCCGCCTGTGTTTTGTAAGGCTTTAGAGTTAATTGTGAAACTTACCACTTTGCCAGTTTGGGCAAAAGTGCAAGTGGTTGATAGTAAGATGATTATAGTGAATATTTTTTTCATGATATAAAAGATGAAACCTGTAAGGTCTGAAAAGACCTTGCAGGTTTGGTTGGTTAATTTTCCTCAATAATCTTTACACCCCAAGCCTCAATATTTAAGTTGCTATCTTTCGTAACTGTTTGATTAGAAAGCAACTCAGTTCCATTACCAAAAGCATACTTAAATGCTTGAGGAGCAGCCGAGTAATTGAAAACGTAACGAATGTTTTTGGCTTGTTGGTTTACACCCGATTTCACAATAATCGGAAAGACAAACTGCTGTTCCGTTTTCCAAAGATTCGCTTTTTCTACTACGTTTTTTATTATTTTTTCGGTCAATGCTGGGGTCGTCATACAGCCGACATAAGTGGCAGTCCCTTTTCCAAATTGATTTTGCGTAACTGCCGCATAATTTCCCCAAGAGGGATGTTCGTAATAAGCTAATACTTTGGCGGTTGTTGGCGTAATCAACTCCATCCAAGTAGTTACTTTATTTTCTTTTCCTGCACTAAACGGGTCGTTTTTTAGAGAAACATTTTGCGGAATTGTAAATTGGCTATACGAAATTCCACAGGCTTCGTTGATAATACCAGGTTGAATGCTGCTTCTGACTTTTACATTTTCGTCCGAAAATCCACTTTTAAAAGTATAAAGTACATGGCCGCCATCTTTTACGAATTGATTGAGTTTTTTCAATAAATCATCAGATGCAGCATAAAGTGCGGGTACAACAATGAGTTTATATTTACTAAAATCTTTTACCGAAGGGTCAATAAAATCCGTACCGACATTCATTTTATATAAAGCATCATAATAGGGGCGAAGAATATCATTATAGTTTTCTCTTGCTCCCCAACCAAAACTAAACGCATTGAAAGCCGTGAGGGCTTCATTGCTAAAAAGTATGGCTACATCATTATTTTTCTTTAAATTAATGAGTTTATCGCTCAATCGAGCAAAATCTTTGCCGATGGTTTTTGCTTCATTATACGTAGGATTTGGCTCAAAATCGTGACTTAGAAGACCTTTCCAATAAGTTTCCATTGAATTATGAATCGAATGCCAGTGCCAATATTCTAACATATTTGCCCCCGAAGCCACATGACTAAATGCCTGCAAACGCAACTGATTTGGATATGGCACCCACTGAGGAAAACCTTGTGCTTCGGTTTCGATGACGAAGAAGTTCTTTCCACCTTTCATAGAGCGAGTTAAATCACCACCGAGAGAAATTTCAATGCCTGTTAGATTATCTTGCGATGGATGATAAATATCAATGCCAGCAACATCAAGTGCTTGTGCCGCCGCAAAATGGTCAACATCAGGCTGAATACCATAAGAATATCCACGCCATTCGAGGTCGAAGTTTTGGGTTACAAACTGACTTGGTTTGGCATACTCTTTCACAATTTTGGTCTGCCAAGCTAAAAAATCTGTTACGATTTTGCGTTGAAATTTTGAAAACTCGGAGTTTAGGCTGGCATTGATGGAAGCACTGAAAGTGCCATTTACTTCAGGGAAATCTTCCCATTTATTGATTCTGTTACTCCAATAATCAAGGCCAAAAGCTTTATTTACAGCATCTAAAGTCTTGAATTTGTCTTTCATATAAGCTACAAATGCCTTTTGAACATTTTCGCTTGAAGTTCCATAATGTTTTGTTTCGTTATCAACCTGATACCCAATAATGGCAGGATGGTTTTTGACATGTTCCATGATTTTACGAATGACTCGTTCAGCATGAAAACGATAATGAACATTCGTAATATCCATGTTTTGTCTGGCACCGTATTTTCTCTGTCCTTGCGGAGTAGTTACTAAAACCGACGGATATTTTTTTGCCAGCCAAGTCGGAATTGCATAAGTAGGCGTACCAATAATGACTTTGATACCTGCTTTGTGCATGGCATTTAGCACTTTATCAATACTTTTAAAATCCCAAACATTGTCGTGTGGCTCAACCGTACTCCATGTAGATTCTGCGATTCTGACTACGTTAATGCCTGCATCTTTCATCATGGCAATATCTTTATCGAGGCGTTCATAGGGCATATATTCGTCATAATAGGCTACGCCGAAAAGGAGTTTTTCTTGGCTTTGTGCAAAAACCAAGAAGGAAATGAAGAAAAGTATGATTGAAAATATATGTTTTTTCATTTTTGATTATTTTCTAAAAAATCAAATTCTTTTTTAAACAAACCTTGTTTAATTCCAACAGTATCGCCCAAAACCATGATATTTCCTGCTTGTTTATCATAGCTTTTCCATTCGGGTAAGCTTGCACCGTTTGGATTACCAGTTTTGGCAAAATTTACCCAATACGATGACATCGTATTTTCTAAATCTTTATCCAGTTGTTGCCAATCTCGTTTCCAAGTATGTAGCGTATGCAAAGCATAAGGTACTTCGGAGGTATGAAAAGCACCATAATTTGGAAAATTGGGCTTGTCGGGAGGAATATGGCTAAAATGATATAAATAAGAAGGTTTATTGGTGAAAGTAGCCAACAAATGTGAAGGCATTCCTGCAAAACCAAGTAAACCTTGTTTCAATTTTGCTTCTTTGGCTTCTTCGTCGGTCGAGGCAGGGAAAATGCTCAGAAATTCATCTGTTTTTGCTCCGTATTTGGTTTGGGCTTCTTTTTTGTAATCCTCTAAACTTGCTTTTGGAACGCCCATTAAACTGCCATCACCCGTTACCCAACCTGTCATGATTGGAACTTGGTTGTGTTTGCCATTTTTGAAATGCTCAAAAATATTTGTTGGTAGTACATAGCCGTCCATCGTTGTACCGAATCGGCCGAAACCTTGCAAATTGCTTGCTTTTTGTATTTCATCGGCTGATTTTTTTCTCAATTCAGCAATTGAAGTACAATTTACTTTTTCCATAAATTTCAAGCCTTGCTGCTCTGATTCTGCCAAATTTTGACTAAATCTATTGGATAAAAGTCCGCCGCTTTGTGGAATTGCTTTATGAAAAAGACCCTTTGCCAGTGGTGAAGCAATCATGGCATTTACAGAAAATGCACCTGCCGATTGCCCTGCAATGGTTACATTATTTGGGTCGCCACCAAAGGCTGCAATGTTTTTCTGAACCCATTTCAAAGCCGCAATTTGGTCAAGAAAACCATAATTTCCCGAAGAATTATAGCCTGATTCTTTGCTCAATTCGGGGTGAGCCATGAATCCCATTACTCCTACACGATAATTGATACTCACGAAGACTACACCTTTTTTTGATATTTCTTCACCATCATAAATATCACAATTAGCTGAACCACTATTTAGTCCACCACCATAAATCCAAACTAAAACTGGGTGTTTTTCTTTGTTTTTGCTTGAAGTCCAAACATTTAAGTAAAGGCAATCTTCATTTAAAGGCTCAGGTTTAGCAATAAATTCCTCTGTCCAGCACGAAAAAGGCTGAGGTTTATTCTGAATCGGACTTGCCGAAAATTCAGTACATTTTTTTACATCACTCCAGTTTTGTACTGGTTGTGGTGCTTTCCAACGAAAATCGCCTACTGGCGGAGCCGCAAAAGGAATGCCTTTAAAGATTCTTAGGTTTTCTTTAGCATAACCTTCAACTTTTCCATTGGCTGTTTGAATTATATTTTGGGCAAATGTTGAAAATGAAATTAGGGTGAGAATGAGCAGTTTTTTCATAGTTTTGAAATTATTTTTTCATTTTCGATTTAAAAAATTCAACCATCTGAGTGTAATATTTATCAATCATCACTCCAGGGCCATGCCCGCCACCTTCAATGATTACTAACTCACTTTTTACGCCTTCTTTTTGTAGTTTTTCGTAAAGTTTCTCGCTTTCACAATGAGGAACAAGTGGGTCTTTTGTTCCATGAAAAATTAGAAATGGAGGCGTATTTTTACTTACATAACTTATTGGATTTGCAAGTGCGACTTTATCTTTATTTTCTTGAATCGCTCCACCAACTAAAGTAGATTCTGGTGATTTTAAATCGTTATGGCTAAATGAACTGCCGCAAGCATCCATTAACAAAAAATCAGTTGGACCAAACCAATCAACTATGGCATCAACTTCGCTACTTTCACTTGTGAATTTTCCTACATTCCCTTCTAAATCTATGGGTAAATTATTGATTGTTGTAGCTTTTAAGCCTTTTGTTACACCTGCCATTGTTGAGAGGTGTCCACCGGAAGAAAAACCAGTTGCTCCCAAAAATGAAGTATCTAACGAAAAGACCGAAGCATTGCCTCTGATGAAACGAATGGCTGCTTTAACATCATGGATTTGTGCAGGCCAAATTGCATCTCGACTCGAACGATGATTGATACTCACCACTGCAAAACCATTTTTTAGAAGTGTTTGCCCCAGTCCATCATTGAAACAAGTGCTTTTTGAAGAGTTTGAAAACCACGCACTACCGTAAATCGTAATTACCACAGGAAAAGGAGCTTTACCTTCTTTGGGCAAGAAAATATCTAGTTTATGCCCAATGATTCCATCACCAGTATAATCAATATCAATCCATGATTTTGATGCTTCGATGGCAGATTTTGAATAATCAACTTTGGGTTGAGCAAAGCCTCCATAAGAAATTATCAATAAAAATAGTGTAAGGTTTTTCATAAAACTTAGTTTTTACAAGTGACAATGACCCTTTGATAACGTGTCAATTTAATGTCACGCGTGTCAGAAACTTCTAAAATCAAATGAATAGTTTCTCCATTTTTTATATCAGAAGGCATCGTAAATGAAGCGTCTTTTTGGTTCGGATTATTGAGCGAAACTTTACCGTTGTAAGTGTCAACTTCATCATATTGCCACCAACGGTATGTTAGTTTATCGCCATCGGGGTCAGTTGCTGTGCCACTTGTTTTTATCGTTGCATTTGGTTTTGCCGAAAGTTTTGAAGCATGATTTAATTTTACAATCGGAGCATGATTTGCATTTTTGTAGTCTTTTATGCACCAGTCAGCACGAGTGGCAAAATCGTTTTGAAGAGCTTCAATCCAACGAGTTTGCCCATAAGTTTTGTCCATTTTTTGTGTGTATGGATTATAGTCAGCCGCATTTTCTCCGTCTTCCCAACGTTTCGGATTCTGAGCAGACTGCACCAAACGACCTCCCCAACCACCATATTCTGGGTTATTGAGATTATCAAGTCCTACATTAATCAAGTGAAAATAAGCTGGCGAATCGCCTTCAGAAATGAAATCATACTGACCAAAACTGCCCCATTGCCCTGCTTTGATTTTTGATAAATCTCCGTGAATATGCTCGTCGTCACCTACTTGCTTTTGTCCATCGCCATAGCTGTAATACATTTTAGTAAGTGGGCCATGATTATTAATGATATTATCGCTCATAAATTTGCCTTCGAGCAAATAGTGTTGGCTTTCTGGAACTGCCTTTTGCCAGGCATATGCAAAACACCAAAATTGATTAGAATTATAAAAGATTTTGATGTCTGGCCAATTTACCGAAACGTATTTTCGGTAGGTAGCATCTTGGTCAAGAATGGCATAAATAATGGCTTTTTTGCAAACTTTTTGATAAACTTTGTTCCAGTTTGGCGTATTTTTATATTGTTCTTCAATAGACTTCAAGGCTCTGGCAATTGTATTTGTTCCGCCCCAAACCTGTAGGTATATTGGCTCGGTGGTGGCATCGAGTAATTTGTTTTTGATAAATTCTGAGCCTTCTGTTACTTGCTCCATTTCGCCTTCAAAATCAATATTTCCAACTTTGATTAAGCTACGCAATTGATTAGCAGTAGGATACCCCGATGCGTGTTTCGTAAGATTTGGATAAACTTTTTCGTAAGCATTGATTAAATCCTGCATCCAAGTTACGCCTGGCCAGCGGAGGTCAGTTTTTGCACCGTACATTTTCTTGGTCATGTCCATTTCAGAGGTAAATTTCGTGCCTTTACCATCGCCTTTATAATGCCACATTGAGCTGCTATAAATTAAGCCTTCGAGTTTAAATTCGTTGGCATAGAGTAGCATACGAATAAATGAATCTACATCGTCAATCTCGCCATCAGTTGTTACGATGGTACGTGGTTTTTGAGAAAAACCAGCAAGAGAAAGAAAAATGAGTAGGAGAGAGAGAGCTTTTTTCACGGTTGTTTAGTTTTTTGATATACATTAGAAGTGAAACTATTTCACATATCCTTGCATTTTGAGCCAGTTGCCAAAGTTTTCAATCCAGCCTTCGCTTGAAGTTTTGGTTTTATGCATTCCAAAACCGTGTCCGCCTTTTTCGTAAATATGTAGTTCGGCGGGTTGTTTGGCATCGAACCATTTTTTATAAATATTGATACTGTGTGGCATAAAACCCAGTTGGTCGTCGCCCGCAACGGCTACGAAAATTGGAGTTTTTTCTTTAGGCATATTTGAGCCAATGATGGCGTTTTCGTAAGCGTAAATTGGTGCGACAAAATTTGGTCGGCTGGCATCATCAGCACTATAAACGACTGACATTGTGAGTGTTCCACCTGCCGAAAAACCCATAAAACCAATGCGTTTTGGGTCGATTTTATATTCAGCAGCGTGTTCACGAATATATTTTACGGCTTTCATTCCATCTTGTGTGGCAAGCGGAATAACGGGAGTATTTTCTTCATCAAGGGTTTTGAAATTGCTCATTTTACCCATGATTTCTTTCACTGGGTCGTCAGTAAAACTACGAGCAACTCTATATTTAAGCACAAAGGCTGTTACACCTTTTGCATTCAGCCATTTGGCTACATCAATGCCTTCACTATCAATCGAAAGGGTATGAAAAGCACCACCTGGGGCAATCACGACGGCAGTTCCATTTGGATTTTCGGGAGCATAAGCCGTAATCGAAGGGCGAGAAACATTATAAATAACTCTGGTATTGAAGATATTTTTCTCCGAAACTGCTTCCTCCCAAGTCCAATTTTCTGAACCTGCGGGTTTGCCTTCATAGAGAAATATTTGTTTTTGGGCATTTGCTGACAACAAAATGCACAGTAGAGAAAGGGTTATAAGTAAGGTTTTCATAGAGGGAATTGAGAATTAAAAATTAGGAATTAAGAATGAGGTTTACTGGGATATTATCTTCAATAATTCTCAATTTTTAATTCCTAATTCTTAATTAAATTTATATTTTACTCGTCAAGAACTCTGAGCTGCGTTTCAAGGCTACTTGCGGATTTGCCACCATATCTTGCTCAACAAAGAAATGCTCAACGCCAACTTCTTTTGCTTTTTTTACGATTCCTTGTAAATCAAGTACTCCATCGCCAGCCGAAGCCATCAACGAAAACATCGGCATCCAGTCGCCCATTCCACCACCATCGCCCACAAACTGCTTCTTCTCTTTCATATCTTTAATATGAAGCATTTTGTAGCGATTTGGGTATTTCGATAAATACTGGATTGGGTCGGCACCGCCACAGGTTGTCCAGAATATATCCATTTCAAAGAATACTAAATTTGGGTCAGTATTATCTAAAATGATTTGTAACGGAATTTGTCCATTCATTGGTTTGATGCCATAACCGTGATTATGATAGCCAAAACGGATACCGTTTTTCTTAGCTTCCGCTCCAATTTTATTGAATGATTCCGCAATTCGCTTATAATCGTCGAGTGTTTTGCGGCGGTCGTCTGGAATGGCAGGAAGCGTAACGTATTTATGGCCTAAGATACTTGCAGCTTCGCCTAAAGCACTCATGTTTTGCTCCAGAGTGTCGAGGTCGGTGTGCGTGCCTGGGCTACTCATACCGTGGTCGTCAAGGATTTTCTTAACTTCTTTGGCCGATTTACCAAAATAGCCACTTCCCGAAAAACCAAGCATTTTCCCTGCTGCTTCCCAGCCCTTTTTTGCTTTTTCGGCACTAAACGGAAACGGTCCAAAGAGTTCAAGTTCTTTATAGCCTTGCGATTGCAGCATCATAATTCCACCCATAAAATCTTCAGAAAGCATTTTTGGAATCGAAAAAAGCTGGATGCCCAATTTATTTTCTTTCATTAAACCCGCCATTATTTCTGAAAATGGCGATACAGCAGCCGCAGTTGCCAAAAGTGAAGTGTTTTTTATAAATTCTCGTCTTGTTGCCATTTCTTTAATTTGTAAAAATCTTAAATTCAATTCCCCTTTAGGGGTTAGGGGTGTGTTTATTTATTCTTATAAGCTTTATCCAAAAACTCGTAGCGAGCATCGTCTTTTGCTTTTTCGGTGCGAGATTCTGTATCAATTATCATAACTGGTGGAGTAGCATCACCTGCTTTCGCAACTGTCCATTCTGGTAATTTCGCACCGTTTGGATTGCCAGTTTTAATAAAATTGGCAAAATAATTATTCATTGTTTCCGAAACCTTGTAGTCGTCGGCTGTCCAAGCATAATCCTTTACTAAGTGCAGGTTTCCCATACAATACTCAATTTCGCAAGCGTGTGGAGCTCCAACTGGTTTGGGTCTTGGGGCTGCTGCATCAGCTTTCACCGTTCCACCTGCCAAGCCTGAGCCTAATGTTTTATCTACTAATTCGGGGCGAATTTTGCTATATAAATAACGATAAACAGGTTGAGAAGAATTATTACGGTGCAAATCGAACCACTTCCAAGTTGAATAAGAGATAAATCTATCGGAAGCCAAGGCCGTTGATGAAAGGATAACTTCCGCTTCGGTGCTATGAGGATATAATTTCAGAACTTCCTCGGCATTATCAGGATATTCTTTTTTTACTCTGGTAATAAAATTTTCGGTTGTGTTTGGCATTCCGTACATAAAAGCACCTCCAGGAATTTCGGCAGAATTCCAACCCAAAAGTAATGGTACTTGGGCTTGTTCTTTGGCCGCAAAAATTTGAGGGATTGTTTTTGGAAGAAAATAGTTATCAATTACAATTGGAAAACCAAACATTTTCGATTCATCGAAAATTTCATAAATATCTCTTGCTGATAAAGCACGGAGTTGTTTGATACTTAGATTACCTGCTTTTTTGGCAAATTCAACGCCCATTTTCTCCGCTTCTGCTAACGTAACAGGGGCCATTGTTGGGTTAATTCCTGCACCACTTTCGCCGATTGCACCCGCAATTAGGTTTCTTCCCAGTGGCGATGACATTTGCATACTTACACCAATCGAACCAGCCGATTCGCCCGCAATTGTTATCTTTTTCGGATCTCCACCGAAAGCCGCAATGTTTTTATTTACCCATTTCATGGCAGCTACTTGGTCGAGCATTCCGTAGTTTCCTGATGCCTTATAAGATGCTTCGGCACTTAATTCAGGGTGAGCCAAAAAGCCAAATACATTCAAACGATAATTACAAGTGACTACTACGATGCCTTTTTTTGCCATTGATTCTCCATCGTAGCGTGGTTCAGAGGCATCACCTGCTGAGTTTCCACCACCATAAAAGTAGAGTAGTACTGGTAAATCTTTGGTATTTCGCTTGGCTGGTGTCCAGACGTTGAGGTATAGACAATCTTCACTCAAACCACTCGAACGAGACGCCATATCGCCAAAGACGATTTTTTGCATTGGTCTGGCACTAAATTTTTTAGTTTCTTTTACACCTTTCCAATTTTCGAGGGCCTGTGGTGCTTTCCAACGTAAATCACCGACTGGTGGCTTCGCAAACGGAATTCCAAAATAGGTTTGAACACCAGTTTTGGTGTCATAATTGCCTTCAATTGTGCCATTTTCTATAGTAGTTTGAACCGCAAAGGTATTAATGCTTTGAGCGTGTGTTACAGCCGCTGCAAACATAATTAGGCTAAATAAACAGATTATTTTTTTCATTTGTAGGAGGAAAATTTTACTTATTGTCTCAATTTGCGACAATATTAATTAGTGTTTTAAAATAATCCTATTTATTTTTGAAAAAATTATAATTTAACAATAAACTAAAGTGAATTCTAAAGGCTATCTAAAACACATTGCATACGATTCGGTGGTTTTTGGTTTTTCGGGCGAAAAACTAAAAATCCTGATAATGAAATACCATAATACTGGCCTTTTTGCTCTTCCTGGAGGTTTTGTGAAGCATGATGAAGACCTAAACGATGCAGTGAGGAGAGGTTTGAAAGAGCGAACAGGCTTAGATAATATTTATCTCGAACAGTTTTACGCTTTTGGGAGTGTATCACGCTACAAGCCTGAAATTATGGAAACCATAATGAAAGCCAATAATCAATCTTTGGAAGGATATTCTTGGCTTTTGGATAGATTTATTTCGGTGGCTTATTATGCTTTAATAAACTATGAAGATGTTGTGCCAACGCCCGATGCCTTGTCTGATTCATGCGATTGGTATGCGTTGGATGAATTACCAAATCTGATGCTCGACCATGCCAATATTGTCAATAAGGCTTTACAAACTTTGCGGGATAATTTGGAGCGTAAATTAGTAGGTATGAATCTTTTACCGACACTTTTCACCATGAAAGAATTACAACAAGTATATGAAGCGATTTTGGGCGAAAAATTACACCGTGGTACTTTCCAAAGAAAAATATTAAGTCTGGGAATCTTGAAACGCCACGAAAAGCAATTTTCAGGAGCGGCACATAAAGCACCATTTCTGTATAGTTTTGAGCATAAAAATTAAAGAAAAATACCCCTATTACTTTTATGTTAAAAGTAATAGGGGATTATGAAGCGTGGATTCGTAAGAATGTTTTTTACTTTTTGAGGTGCAAAAGGTTGTTGGGTGCTTCGAGGTTAATTTATTTTTCGTCTGCGAGCAAGAGGTAATTCTAAACCTGAGGTCAGTACAACTTTGTTAAGCGGTCGAGGTTTTATCTCTTTGATAGAGTCTTTATTGACTGAAAAAGATTTATGAATACGAATAAAATGATTACTATCTGACTCGCTCAAAAGTGCTTCACATTTTTTTAATGTATAAGCCATTACCTCTTTTCGACCGTTATTAAAATGAACTATCGTATAATTGACTGAGCCTTCGAGATGGCAAATATGCTCGGTTTTTTTTGATTGCATGGTAGAAGAAGGTTAGATTCGTTTAGAAGTTATACAGCAAAGAATTTAATGAATAGTGAAAGTTTTTTATCGAAGCAATTAATTCTTATTTTTGTTAGAATTCAATAAAAAAACTGTTTTGAAACTTTAACAAAACGTTTGGAAAAATATAAATACCTGAAAATTAGTGTTTTAACTTGAATGGGACGAATTTTGTGGATGGACAGCAATTAAAGACCTTACGACAGAAATTTATTGAAAAGGTCATCGAAGATTTCGGCGATGTTTATTTGCCTATACGGAAAAATGATTTTGAGAGCATCAATTTATCGGCTTTGGTAGGTGCAATACTGAAAAACAATAAGGAGAGAATTCCTGAGCATAAGTTGAAAGAGTTTTTGGTGAGTGAACAAACGCTACGCCGAATTTTTGAAGAACGAGATAAGGAAACGACCTTTCAACAGACTACTCGAAATTTTTTATCGCTTTATATTGGTTATCAGAACTACCAAGATTTTCTACAAAATGCTGATTTTACTATTAAAACTCCAAGGCAGAGTTCGCATTGGCGAATAATTGGAATTGTAGTTTTGTTGATGGGTTTATTGATTACGATTGGTTTTGTTTGGAGAAATAAATTGATACATAATTCTATTGAGGGAAAGCTAACAAAGGTGTTTTTTGAAAGCAATAAAGCACCTATTACAGTTAGGTTTAATTATCAATTTAATCACTACAACTTTGAACGTGCGATGCTTGATTATTCTTTGTGGAGGAAAAAAGAAACGCTCGAACTTGATATAACAAAACAATCTACTTCAGTATGTTTTATGCACCCAACGGTGCGAACGGTAAGATTGGTGGTAGATGGAAAGGTGTTGGATTCTACTAAAGTTGTGATTCCTTCAGATGGTTGGGTGTGTGGCTATGAAGAGATCAATTACTTGCCATCTGAACAATGGAAGAAAAATGGCGTAGCTCATATTACTAAAGAAGATTTACCCGATGCTGTCATAGAGCAAGCTGTTTATTATTCGTTTATCAAAAAAGTAGCAAATTTCGATAAAAATTTATCATGTGATGAAATGGTTTTTGAAACTCGTCTCAAAAATCCTATTTCAGAAGGCGGAATCAATTGTAATGATGTTTCGGTGGTATTTACAGGTGAAAATCATAAATTTTTGCTAAATCTCACACAAAAAGGTTGTTCACATTATGCTTACGTGCATTTGCCTGATAAAGTAATCGGAGGTGAAAGTAATGACTTAAGTAAACTGGGAATAAATCTGGATGAATTTGTGCGTTTGAAAATTGTCTTTAAAGATAAAAAACTTCAAATATTCATTGATGACCAACTCGCTTTTAATACTCAGTACACCAAAAATTTAGGTAAATTAGATGCGGCCTACATTGGTTTCAAAGGTTTAGGTTCGGTAGATTACATTAAAATCTCTGATAACAAACAGCTTTTAGAGGAGGAAAATTTTTGAGTAGTTGAGAAACAAAAAAATATCCAGAAATGAATGCTTTTGCGGCCTGAAAGAGATTGTTCAAAACTCATTGATTAACAGGTAGTTATGGGTGTTTTTTGGCGGGTGGCAAAAGAAGTAGCAAGGGGTAGGGGATTAATTGAATTATACCTTTTCATATTCCTTTTTATTGCTCCAACTTCGCAGATAATACGATAGCATTCTACTCAAGAATTTTATTGAGATGCTCTACTCCATAGACTTTATAATCGGTTCTTTTCTGGTATTGGTCGCCACCGTAAACCAAGTGAAGATTGGTGGCTGGTCGTATTTTTTTAAGATAATTTAGCCCTTTAAAATAGTCAGGCTGTATGGTTTTGCCCGATTTGAGTTTGATGGCGTAATTGCTCGGTCAATCATTTGTATATTTAGGAATTGAATTCCCAAATACACAAGTTTGTTTTAAAAAACTATCATTTAATGAGAAAACCTTGGACGATGTCATTTTGGCGGTTGCTTTGCTGCTGATAAGATTTTTGACTGGTATTTTACTGGCTGCAAAAGCTTTTTACTCTGCCTATTTCCAAAGCCTATGATGCACATTTACGGAATTATTCATATTTTTATGACTTCGTTGAATCTTTCTCAATCGGAGAAAAAGTCTTAGAAAAATAAAGAAAAAGTCCAATATTTGGAGTATAAATGACGTAAAATAATAATGACAAGTACAGCACAAAGAGCAGAATTACAAGCTAAAATATGGAAAATAGCCAACGATGTTCGTGGCTCGGTTGATGGGTGGGATTTTAAACAGTTTGTTTTAGGAACGCTGTTCTATCGCTTTATTAGTGAAAATTTTACCAATTACATTGAAGGGGGAGATGATAGCGTGAACTATGCAAGCTATCCAGATAATGATATTCTCCCCGAAATAAAAGATGATGCCATCAAAACTAAGGGTTATTTTATCTATCCAAGTCAACTTTTTGTAAACGTTGCCAAAACAGCTAATACAAATACCAATCTAAATACCGACTTAAAAGCCATTTTTGATGCCATCGAAAGTTCGGCAAATGGTTATCCATCAGAAGATGATATAAAAGGGTTATTTGCAGATTTTGACACCACCAGCACACGCCTTGGCAATACCGTTGAAGCCAAAAACAGCCGTTTGGCTGCCGTGATAAAAGGAGTTTCGGAGCTAAATTTTGGAAACTTTGAAGATAGCGAAATCGACCTTTTTGGTGATGCTTATGAGTTTCTAATCTCGAATTATGCCGCCAATGCTGGTAAATCGGGCGGTGAGTTTTTTACGCCCCAAAGTGTATCTAAACTGATTGCACAGCTTGCCATGCACAAGCAAACCACCGTAAATAAAATATATGACCCTGCCGCTGGTTCGGGTTCTTTGTTGTTGCAAGCCAAAAAACACTTCGATAACCACATCATTGAAGAAGGATTCTTCGGGCAGGAAATAAACCATACTACCTATAACCTTGCTCGTATGAATATGTTTTTGCACAATATCAACTACGACAAGTTTAATATTGTGCTTGGCGATACGCTTCGTAACCCTCAATTAAGAGATGAAATAAAAGGTTATGATGCCATCGTTTCTAATCCACCTTACTCAATACCTTGGATTGGCGACGGCGACCCTACGCTTATCAACGACGACCGTTTTGCTCCTGCGGGTGTGCTTGCTCCGAAATCTAAAGCCGATTTTGCTTTTGTGCTGCATGCACTAAGCTATCTTTCGAGTAAAGGAAGGGCGGCTTTGGTTTGTTTTCCGGGTATTTTTTATCGGGGTGGGGCTGAGCAAAAAATCAGAAAGTATTTGGTTGATAATAACTACGTAGAGACTGTTATCTCTTTAGCTCCCAACCTTTTTTATGGCACTTCGATAGCTGTTTATATTTTAGTACTTTCAAAACACAAACCCGATACCAAAACGCAGTTTATTGATGTCAGTGGCGAAGATTTCTTCAAGAAAGTAACCAACAACAATGTGCTTGAAGAAAGGCACATTGAGCGAATCATGGAAATTTTCGATAGCAAAACCGATGTAGCTCATGTGGCGGTTTCGGTTGATAATACCGTAATTGCCGAAAATGATTATAATCTTTCAGTAAGTTCGTATGTAGAGGCAAAAGATAGCCGTGAGAAAGTAGATATTGTAAAACTCAATGCAGAAATTGCCACTACGGTAGAGAAAATAAATGTACTACGCACGAGTATTGATGCCATTATTAAGGAAATTGAAGCATGAGCTATTTAGATAAATTATTGAACGGAGTTGAGGTAGAGTGGAAAACTTTGGGGGAGGTTTATAAATTTCAATATGGAACAGGTAATACTATTCCAACATCAGGTGGTAAATATCCTGTATATGGAAGTAATGGTGTAGTTGGTACACATAGTGAATATAATAGTGAAGATTCACCTGTCATTGGTCATATTGGAGCTTATGCGGGAATTGTAAATTGGGGAAAAGGGAAGCACTTTGTAACTTATAATGGAGTTATATGTAAATTAATAAATGATAAGGTGAATTCAAGATATGCTTATTATCAGTTATTAAAGCAAGATTTTAACTCAATGGCCAAAAATTCATCTCAACCGTTTGTTTCATATAAAGAGCTTAATCAAGTTCAAATCCCCATCCCACCGCTCGAAATTCAACAAAAAATAGTTGGAATTTTAGATACATTTTCGGAGCTTACAGCAGAGCTTACAGCAGAGCTTACAGTAGAGCTTACAGCACGTAAAAAGCAGTATAACTATTATCGTGAGCAATTATTGAGCTTTGAAGAGGGTGAAGTGGAATGGAAGACGTTGGGGGAGGTTTGTTTGTCTATTTCCGCAGGGGGTGATGTGCCAGAAAATAGCATTAAAGGCCAAACCGCTCCATCAGATGAATATCCTTATCCTATTTATGCCAATGCAACAGGAGAAGGTGGATTGTATGGTTTTACTGATAATTATAAAATAGAAAGTGATGCTGTTACTATTTCAGCAAGAGGAGCTAAAATTGGTTATCATACTGTAAGAGAAGGTAAATTTACTCCTATTATTCGTTTAATCACTTTGGTTTCAGACAAAAATATTATTTCTACAAAATTTTTAAACTACACATTATATATGACAGCAATTGGAGGAAATGATGGTGGAATTCCTCAACTTACTGTACCAGATGTAAAAAAACTCCGTATCCCCATTCCCTCGCTCGAAGAACAAACCCGCATTGTTTCGATTCTCGACCAATTCGATACGCTAACGAATTCCATCAGCGAAGGTTTGCCAAAAGAGATAGCGTTACGGAAGCAGCAGTATGAATATTATCGGGATTTATTATTAACGTTCCCAAAACCGTAGGGGCCGACCTACGTGTCTGCCCAATAATGGCGACCTACGTGTCTGCCCAATAATGGCGACCTACGTGTCTGCCCAATAATGCCGACCTACGTGTCTGCCCAATAATGCCGACCTACGTGTCTGCCCAATAATGGAGAAATGGGCAGGCACACAGGTTTACCCAAAATATCGTTATTGGGGCAGACACGCAGGTCTGCCCCAACGACGGTTCACAAAAAAATAAAATATGAAATACAATCCACAAATTCATCATCGTAAATCCATCCGATTGAAAGGCTATGATTATTCGCAGGCTGGATTATATTTCATAACCATTTGTTGCCAAAACAGGGCATGTTTATTTGGTGATATTAAAAATGGGGAAATCTTATTGAATGATGCTGGGCGTATGATTGAAAAATGGTATAACGAATTAGAAAATAAATTTCCCGATATTCGTTGTGATGAAATGGTAATAATGCCCAATCATTTTCATTGTATTATTGAAATCGTACGGGCAGACGTAGGGGCAGACCTACGTGTCTGCCCCAATAATGATATTTTGGGCGAACAAACAACAACGGCGGAACAGGCAGACACGCAGGTCCGCCCCAACGATTTGGGCGAACAATCAACAACGGCGGAACGGGCAGACACGCAGGTCCGCCCCAACGATTTGGGCGAACAACCAATATTGGGCGAACAACCAATATTGGGTAAACAACCAACATTGAACGAACATCCAACATTGGGCGAACACGTAGGTTCGCCCCTACATCGGGTGGTGCAATGGTTTAAAACAATGACCACCAATGAATATATCCGTGGGGTAAAACAAAATAATTACACACCATTTGACGGTAAATTATGGCAACGTAATTATTGGGAACATATCATACGCAATGATGAGGAATGCCAACGAATAGCAAATTATATAATTAATAATCCTCTAAATTGGCAAAACGATAAATTGAAATAATAGATGTCACAATATAGCACCATAGCCGAAACTAACAATTTTATCGTTCTTGATAAATACACCAAACTTTCACAAGTTCAGGAGCTATCGGTTAGCTATCAAACCGAAGGAGCTCTGGAGAAAGAACTAATCCAAGATTTACAAAATCAAGGCTATGAATATCGCTCTGACCTAAGCACAATGGATGCCATGCTGGCCAATGTAAGAGTACAATTACAGGCACTCAACAACATGAGTTTTTTGGATAGTGAATGGAGACGTTTTGTAGAGGAATATTTAGATAAACCAAGTGATAACCTCGTTGAAAAAACCAGAAAAATACACGAAAATTATATCTACGATTTTGTTTTTGATGATGGACACATCCAAAATATATATTTAGTTGATAAAAAGAATATTGCTCGCAACAAAGTACAAGTAATCTCACAATTTGAGCAAAAAGGCACGCAAGCCAATCGCTACGATGTCACGATATTGGTCAATGGTTTGCCTTTGGTGCAAGTAGAGCTAAAAAAGCGTGGGGTAGCTATCAGAGAAGCCTTTAACCAAGTACACCGTTATTCTAAAGAAAGTTTTAATAGTAAAAACTCACTTTTCAAGTACTTACAAATATTTGTTATCTCAAACGGCACTGACAGCCGTTATTTTGCCAACACCACAGAGCGAAATAAAAATAGCTTTGATTTTACGATGAACTGGGCAAGGGCTGACAATACCCTAATAAAAGATTTAAAAGACTTCACGGCAACGTTTTTTCAGACACGAACCCTTTTAAATGTATTGCTTACTTATTCGGTTTTTGATACCAGCGACACACTGCTCATTATGCGGCCCTATCAGATTGCAGCAACGGAGCGAATATTATGGAAGATAAAAAGTTCGTATGAATCAAAGAAATGGTCTGACACCGAAAGTGGCGGATATATTTGGCACACTACAGGTTCGGGAAAAACCCTGACAAGTTTTAAAGCAGCAAGATTAGCCACAGAACTCGATTTTATTGATAAAGTATTTTTTGTAGTTGACCGTAAAGATTTGGACTTTCAGACCATGAAAGAATACCAACGATTCTCACCCGATAGTGTGAATGGTTCGGAGAATACGGTAGGTTTAAAGAGAAATATCGAGAAAGATGATAATAAAATCATTGTCACAACTATTCAGAAACTAAATAACCTCATGAAAAGTGAGCCAGATTTGGCTATTTATCAAAAGCAAGTCGTGTTTATTTTTGATGAGTGTCATCGTTCACAGTTTGGTGAAGCACAAAAGAACCTAAAAAAGAAGTTTAAGAAGTATTATCAATTTGGTTTTACAGGCACGCCCATTTTCCCTGAAAATGCACTTGGTTCAGAAACCACAGCAAGCGTTTTTGGTCGTGAATTACACGCTTATGTCATAACGGATGCTATTAGAGATGAAAAAGTGCTGAAATTCAAAGTTGACTACAACAATGTCCGCCCGATGTTTAAAGGCATTGAAACAGAAATTGATGAAAAGAAACTCAGTGCTGCCGAAAACAAAACGGCCTTACTTCATCCTGCACGTATCAAAGAAATTTCTCAATATATTTTGAAGAATTTTAAGATTAAAACCCACAGAAATCAAGGGGGCAACAAGGGTTTTAATGCCATGTTTGCGGTAAGTAGTGTCGATGCCGCCAAATGTTACTATGAAGAACTAAATCACTTACAAAAAGAGAGTGATAAGCCTCTAAAAATAGCCACCATTTTCTCGTTTGCAGCCAATGAAGAACAAAGTGCCATAGGCGAAATATTGGATGAGACTTTTGAACCTTCGGCAATGGATAGCAGTGCCAAAGAATTTTTGACAAATGCCATCAATGACTATAACACTATGTTCAAAACCAGTTATGGCGTTGACAGTAAAGAATTTCAGAATTATTACCGTGACCTTGCCAAACGTGTAAAAAACCGAGAAATTGACCTCGTTATTGTTGTTGGTATGTTTCTCACGGGTTTTGATGCCCCGACACTTAATACGCTTTTTGTTGATAAAAACCTGCGTTATCATGGTCTAATGCAAGCCTTTTCAAGAACGAATCGTATTTATGATGCTACAAAAACTTTTGGAAATATTATCACATTTAGGGATTTAGAGCAACCTACCATTGATGCCATCACCTTGTTTGGGGATAGTAGTACAAAGAATGTTGTCCTTGAAAAAAGTTATACAGAATATTTAGAAGGTTTTACAGATATTACCACGGGCGAAGCTCGTCGAGGATATAAGGATATTGTAAATGAATTAAATGAAAAATTTCCTAATCCCGATGAAATAGTTACGGAAAAAGCAAAAAAAGAATTTGCAAAGCTATTTGGTGAATATTTGCGGGTAGAAAATATTTTGCAGAACTATGATGAGTTTACTCATCTGAAAGCACTTCAAGCCATAGACCAAACTGATACAGAAGCTATCGAAGCATTTAAAGAAGCTACTTTTATTACGGATGATGTTTTGGTTGGAATGCAAGAAATTGAATTGTTAGCCGAACGTACTGTTCAAGATTACCGCTCAACCTATAATGATATTCGTGACTGGATAAGACGTGAAAGAAGCGGGGCAGCATCAGAGGAATCAAAAATTGATTGGGATGATGTTGTTTTTGAAGTTGACTTACTCAAATCACAAGAAATTAACTTAGACTATATTCTTGAATTGATATTTGAGCATAATAAAAAAAATAAGGATAAGGTAGAGTTAGTAGAAGAAGTTCGTAGAGTTATCCGAGCCAGCATAGCTAACAGAGCAAAAGAAAGTTTGGTTGTTGATTTTATTAATGAGACAGAGCTTGATACTATAAAAGATAAAGTGAATATTTTAGAATCGTTTTATGTATATGCACAAAGTAAATTAAAGATAGAAGCTTCAGAATTAATTGTTGAAGAGAATTTAAATGCAGAAGAAGCCAAGCGATACATTGCAGCTTCATTAAAACGTGAATATGCTACCGAAAACGGTACAGAACTTAATGCTATTTTGCCCAAAATGAGTCCACTAAACCCACAGTATTTGACAAAAAAACAAAGCGTTTTTCAAAGAATTACTGCATTTATTGAAAAATTTAAGGGTATTGGTGGGCAAATTTAAAATAGAAAGAATAAGCTTTATTGCATGATATACAAACAAAAAAAGCACTCAAATTGAGTGCTTTTTGCGGTCTGGACGGGACTTATTAAAATGTTGATAATCAGGTATTTGAATTGATACTGTAAAACAAATGAAGAAACACGTTGATACAATAATAATATTTAAATCTACAGTTTCTCGAATAATGGTTTTATTCAATTGCTTTAGCAAAAATGCCCTCTGCCGTTTCAATGTTCAGAATATACGTGTCGCTGCTATTTAGATTATAGGATGCTAAGCTGATACTATTCAACCCTTTATTACTTTTTACACTATCTTGTATTGTTGCTACCTTGGTTTTGGTGGTGGCGTTCCAGATATAAATAGTTGAAATTATATCTTTTGAAAGGATATAATCAACTGTTTGGTCTGAATCCGATTCCAAAAATTCAAGCATGTTTTTTTCTTTAGTTGGTTGTATCAAAACAGGACTTGCAGCTAAAGGGGCTGGTTCATTGAGACATCCACCAATCATAAAAACAGAATTTAATGCAATCAAAGAAGGGTTGCCACTTATACTCTTTCCAACTACAAGGACATTATTAGAAAGAGCTGCATTTGATATGGTTACTGCCTGATTAGTAGCATAGTAACCAGCAGATATGTTTCCAGTAATACTCAGATTACCCGTAGTGCTACACTTATTCACCAACTTGAAAAGGTTATTATTGTTTTCGTCACATTCTGAAATAAGACCTAATTCATCCGCCTTTAACCTTAAATAATATTGGTTGTCCGTAAAGCTAAAACTTGAATTATACGAAAAACTCAATATTTGATTCGGTGCTAAAGTTCCCCCACCAGTAGTTATTGAATATTTCCATACATCATTTGCATTAAGGAGGTTGTCAGATGATGTGTAAACTCCCAAGAAGAAACTACCCATACTTACAGAAGACAAGCCAGTATTTTTAATCTGGGCAGTGTAGTAAATTCTATTGGGTGTGTATTTTGTGATAGTGACATCTGAAACAATCAGGTCAGGTTTATTTACACAGCAATTTTCTTGCAATTTAACTACCCAATAATCCACTCCACCTCTTGATGCTTCGGTTTTATCTCCCGAAATACCTGATTGTGATAAACCAGCCACAATGATATTATTATCGAAAATCTTGGAAGATACAACTTTTGAAAAACCACCATCATCGTTTGCCCCACCAATTGTTTTATCCCAAATTTTACTCCCTGTTCCATTAATTTTTACTGCCCAAAAATCATTTTGTCCTTTTGAGTTTTCTGTTTTATCACCCGAAATAAATGAGCTTGAAGATCCTAACAAAATGAAAGCCCCATCACTTTGTGAAATCATGGATGTTAGTTTGTCCGTTGAATTACCTCCAATTGTTTTATCCCACTGTTTTTGTCCAGTATTGTTAAGTTTAAGTATCCAAAAATCATAACTTCCTTTAGAACTTTCCGACTTACTGGATGAAATAGGAGATGATGATTCCCCACCTATTAAATAGCCGCCATCATTGGTTTTTACGATTGCATTTAAATAATCTGGCTGAGATCCTCCATATGATTTATCCCATTGTTTGATTTGAGTATTGCTTAACTTTACCACCCAATAATCTGTTTCAAATGGATCTGAGGAGCTACCATTAAGAGCTTCACTTTTATCCCCTGATATTCCTGAGCGTGAACTGCCCGCCAATACTATCGAACCATCATTTTCAATTAGCATGGCATTTAGATAATCATTTCCACTGCCTCCTACTGCTTTATCCCATTGTTTTACACCTAAGTTGTTGGTTTTTACAACCCAAAAATCACTTTGCCCTTTATTTGCCTCTGATTTATCTCCCGAAATTCCAGAATCGGAACTCCCACCAATTAGAAAACCATTATCCGATGTAGGAATAATATCTGAAACAAACTCACCATCGGCACCTCCTAAAGTTTTATCCCACTGTTTTACTCCACTGAAATTGATTTTTACTAACCAAAAATCGTATCCTCCCTTTGATGCTGCTGTTTTATCTCCACTTAATGGGGAATTTGAATATCCCGCTAAAACGTAACCGTCTGTAGTTGCTGTGATTTTTTGCAACCAATCGCCACCGCTTCCTCCAATAGTTTTATCCCATTCTTTTTGACCATTGGCATTCAATTTGACAAGCCAATAGTCAAAATCGCCCTTTGAATTTTCTGTTTTATCTCCTGAAATATTAGAGGCAGAACTTCCACCTACTAAGTACCCTCCATCTGAAGTAGCAATAATGGAATACACTTGGTCTCCATCACTACCCCCCAAAGTTTTGTCCCAAGCTATCTGCGGAATACAATTGGCATCAACTGAAACTGTTACAATTGCTGTATTATTAGTACTTATAGCAACAGTTCCACAAACATCTGTCACACTTGAGAGTGTATAAGTTGTAGTTATTGTGGGAGTTAAAGCAATGGAATAAGGGGTAGTTGTAATGTTTGAATAAGTCTGTCCATTTATAATTATTGACCAAGGGCTCGTTCCACTAAGTGTTGCTGAAAGTATTGCTGTTTGCCCTGATGTAATCGTTTGACTGCCACTTAAAGCGGCTGTGGCTTTTGCCCTTATTATCAAATTTGTTCCGTTATCCGTACCATTTATGACTGGATTTGAAGAAATTACTCTAATTCGATAGGCTGTTCCAGCCGCAGCATTGTTTGGAATTGTTGCGGCAATAGTGCCACTTGTTGCAGTGCTTGATATCGTACCAATATTACTTGTTCCACTTGCAAAACTGCCTGTTGCATCCGATAATTGAGCCGTAAAAATATTTCCTGATGTAAATGTTCCTGTTGCGGTAAAGGGAACATTTACAGTTGCTCCTACACAAAATGGAGAACCAGTAAGTGCTGAAGTTGAAATAGTATTAACCACCGTACCTATTACAGTGACAGTTGCAGTATTATTAGTACTTACATTAAAGTTTCCACAAGCATTACCTACACTAGTTAGTGTGTAAACTGTTGTGGTGCTTGGGTTTACACTTAACTGATATGAACTGCTTGTGATATTGTTATATGTTTGTGAATTTATAACAAATCTCCAAGGATTGTTACCTGTAAAAGTCAGATTGAGATTAGCTGATTGCCCTGCATTAATAGTTTGAGTACCCAATAGTGCAGCTGTTGGAATTGCTCCTCCAAAGATAATTTTTTTAGGAATAGACTCATTACTGGCATTGCTACCAGATGTACAGTTAGCTGTATATTCGGTATCTGTTGTTATTGTTACATTAATGCTATTTCCTGTTTGGGCATTAGACCATGTTACCGTTCCTGCACAATTGGTTGCTGTTAATGTAATACTCTGAGTAGCACAGGCAGTATCTCGACTGGCGGTGATGATTGGTGGAGCAAGTCCTAAGAAAATATTATTGCTTCCAGCAGATTTTAACGCTTCTTTGTTACCAACCAAATCTGTAGCAAGGGTGAAAAACTTATAAGAAGAACCCGACGAGCCTTTAAAATCATAGGTTAATGCACTTATGCGAGTTTCGTAAAGTTGAAAAGCTCCATTATCTTGCGAAACATAAAGGTCATAAAAGTCGATTCCTACACCGTTGGCATCATCTTGACTGGTCCAATTTACTCTTGCGGTGTTGCCATCAATGGCTGATACTGTGCTTATATTACTTGTTGGAGCTACTGCATCTACAATATTGAGCCATTTATTAGTAACAATGGTCTCTTCGGTATCAAATATTATGCTGGCTTGTGCAGTGATGGAATCTCTGGTGGCAACAGCAGAAACTGGCCTAAGTGTTAGGGTAACAAAACCCTCTCCACGGCGGCTTAGGGTGTCATTGACTGGCAAAACACCCAAAGAGGCTGGTACGGTGGTAGATAAACCCGTAGCTGGGTCGATGGCTTGAAATACCCAAAATGCTTTACGATTGACTACATCTATACCTGCCGTAACATCTACAAATACATGCAGACTATCTCGTACATCTAACCTGCGGGTATATATGGCAGAGTTGGGCGGCACGGTAAACTCCATATTGGCAAACCCAAAGTCTCCTACCCTGAAAGAAGCAGGGTTGAGTTTAGGATGAATGGGCAACTCTATTCTGATATTTTGAGCAGGGGCTGTGGCAAACTTTGGAGAGTTTTCAAATAGGATTTTATAGGGCAATAACTGTTTACCCGAAACCCATTTGATAGAATCATTGCCAATTATTTGCAAATACCCCGTCGGCCCAATGACTTCATTGGGGTCAACGGCTCGAAGGACAGGTATTGACATTCCTGGTGGTAATGGAACACAAGGCTCTGTTGGGTCTGGACAACCTGGACGCCCATCAGGGTCTCCTGGTGGCTTACAAGGGTCTTTCCCTTGAGAAAAAGAAACGATATTTGATAGTAAAAGTATAATAAATATTATTGTAGTCTTCATTTTCGGGATAGTTAGTTTGAACTCCAAATCGTATATTCAAAATCTATAAACCAAGCATCTACTTTAAAACCTATTTCCCCTGAAACTTCACTTTTTTTTATGTTAGGAACTTGTCTATTTATTGCTGCCTTTATGTTTGGCCAACACATTTTAAATTCTCCATTAATACCACCATTTATAGATAATTCTTCAGTCAACTCAATCGAACCCATGTGTATTGTTGCACTTACACCACCTGACGCTGAAAATGACCCTGTTATAGTACTACAGATTTCATAATCTGGGTCATCACATTTTGCTTCGCCATTACTAACCGACAAGCTACCACCAATTGAACCAGATATTTTTACTCCGTACCAACCTGATATAACATCGAAATCAAAATCTCTACCAATTATAAATAAATCTTTAATACTCGTGCTAAAACCGATTGAGGCTTCTAAATTTGAATATCCTTTTTTCTTTTTTTCATTGCAGCATAATTCTTGAAGACAATATTTAACGTCACCCTCCACGTCCACATCTAATTTGAAGAACTTTAAATTAAAATTTTTGCTTTTAGCAATACCAAAGTGAAAACAGGAATTTGTATTCTCATTTTGTAATCCATAGGGGTCTATACCGTTAGGAGAAAAATATGCCGAGTATAAATTGTAACCATCTATGTATCTATATGGGTCTTTTTGCATAAAGGACCCATATTCACTATCGTAATTTCTGGTCCTAAAATCATATTTTTTTTGATATTCTAAAAACGGTCTTCCTGTATAAAAAATACCATTATAGCTTGAGTTACTCTTTGGTATAAAATCCTTATCAAAAGCCTTGAATTCGCCAAATCCAAAATACTCATAATTCTCTACTATCCCATTATTGTTAAAAATAGCTAAACTTGTACCTTGATGATTATTGGCTACATAAAAATCTATATTTCCCGTATTAAAAGATATTAAATCATCTATCCAGATACCATAAATATTCGTTTTGAGAATTAAGTTTGAGCTTGACCTTTCTTCTATCACTTTATTCTTAGAAAAAAAATATAATATCTCACTACCATTTACAATAGTTTTTATTCGCCTCCCTAAGGCATCATAAAAATTTTGAACTGCTCCATTATTTATACTAATCTGCCTATTCTCAAAATCATAATTGTATGTTAAAGTCCCATCATTGATTAAATTACCTTCGACATCATATTGAAAATTTAAAGTCTGTAAATTCTGTTGAACTGTTGTAATCTGATTTAGATTATTTGAAGTATAGCTTTTTAAAATACCTCCCTCCAAAGAATTAATCCTATTGTGCAAGGCATCGTATGTATATAAACTTTTATAAGTAGTATCTGTTAATGTATTATTAGTAAGACGACCTGTATGGAAGCCTACTAATTGATTGATATTATCATAAATATACTTTTCAGAATGAGTAGAACGATGGCTTTTTGTTACAGTAAGTTTATTACCAACTTTATCATAAGTGTAACTGAATCCTAAAACATTATTTGGCATACAGGTTAACGAAGTAAGCCAATTGTTTGAGTTATAAGTATAGTTTACACTATATCCATTTGCAAATGATTTTGCTGTTAATCTATTTCCTGCATCATAGGTAAAAGAAGATATGTTATTAGCTCCTTCTTTAATATTTAGCAATTGCTCCCTTTTTCCTCTTTCTTCTACAATAATTCTGTTGCTCGGATAAGTTATTGTCCGAGTTCTACTGGTAGTATTATAGGCGTAAGCTGTGGTTTTTCCATTCAGAGTTTCAGACAGCATTTTATTTACAACATCGTATGTAAATGTTACCGTTGCATTTGCATTGTTGGCAGTCAGTCTCCTCCCTGCCGCATCATAAGAGAAGACATCTTCACTTCCGTTCGGATAGCTCCTTTTGATAATTCTTCCGAGAGCATCATAAAAGAAATTGGTGATATTTCCTGCAGCATCTCTTCTACTTTTTCTGTTTCCGTTTGGGTCGTAGGTAAAAGATTGGTAAGTTCCATTAGCATAAATCTCCTTTACCAACTCATTATTGTTATCGTAATTATAGGATGTGATATTTCCTTTTGCATCAGTAATACTCAATTGATTACCAACTGCATCATAAGTAAATTTAGTTACATTATTAAGAGCATCTTTTTCTGTTAATTTTCTATTTAATCCATCATACGAATAAGTTTTAGGATTCCCATTCCTATCGGTCATTTTAATCAAATTATTATTAGCATCATATTGAATTAGAACAGAGTTCCCCAAAGCATCAATTACTTTAATTTTTCTATTTATGACATCATATTCATTCGTTTTAGCATTATTATTACCATCTTTTTCGGTGATTACATTTTGATTCAAATCATAAGTGTAAGTATAAAGCATCCCTAAATCATCACTAATACTGGTCAATTTATTGTTGTCGTTATAGACTTTCACAATGGTGTTTCCATTAGGCATGGACATTGTTTTTTCATTTCCTACAGCATCGTAAGTATATGCTGTTACCTCATTTAACGCATTTTTTACTGTTAATTTTCTATCTCTATTATCATAAGTATTAGTAGTAGTATTATTTAGGGGGTCTTTTTCGGTTAGAAGATTTCCGTTTGCATCATAAGTATAAGTTATCACACCATTAAGTGCATTGGTGATAGTTTTCACTCTATTGAGCTTATCATACGTATTTGTAGTAACATTTCCATTTTTATCCTTTTGGGTTAACTGATTGCCATTGGCATCATAGGTATATTGAACACTATTCCCCAAAGCATCTGTAACTTTTTTGGTTCGCCGTAAAGCATCATATTCATAGGTGGTAGCGTTCCCCAGTGCATTTATTTCTGCTATTCGATTGCCAACTGCATCATAATTATATTGGGTTATACCTCCTAAAGCATCTATTCTTTTTACAAGATGGTACTGGTCATCATATTCAAAACTGGTTTTGTTGCCATTTTTATCAGTTTCGCTTAGCTTATTTCCTGCATCATCATATTCGTAGTTAATCGTATTTCCTAAAGCATCGGTAATGCTAAGGGGTTGTTTACGGTTGTTATAGGTATAGGTAGTCGAATTGCCATTAGCGTCTGTTTCTTTTATTATGTTACCTTGTTCATCATACTCGGTTTGGGTAGTATTACCTAATGGTAAGATTGTACTAATTCTTCTGCCCAAACCATCGTAAATATAAGAGGTAACTTTACCAAGAGCGTTGGTAATGGAGGCTATTTGTCCAAGCTTTGTGTAGGTATAGTTGGTACTATTATTGAGAGCATCCGTTACCCTTACTAATTGGTTTAAGCCATTGTAAAGGTAAGTTGTTGTAAAACCACGAGGGTTGGTTTCTGTTAGTCTATTGTTGTAACAATCAAAAGTATAAGTGGTTATTCCACCTTCTGCATCAGTTATTTTTGTTAGATTTCCTTTGGTATCATACTCCATTAAAGTTACATTGTTATTACCATCAGTATAGCTCAGCTTGTTACCTTTGGCATCGTAGGTATATTTTTCCGTTACGCCCAACGGCTTGTTTATTTGGGTCGTGTTTCCTTTCGCATCATATTGGTAAGTGGTAGTATAGCCGTTTTTGTCAGTCATGCTTGCCACATTATTTTGGGCTGTGTAGGTGTAAGTATTAAAATTGCCAGCAGGGTCAGTTTCTTTGGTAACATTACCCTTGGAATCGTATTCGTATTTAGTTTCTTTTTTATTCCCATCTTTGCGGCTGCTAATATTGTTTTGTGAATCATATATATAGTCAACATTATAGCCACAGCAATTACCTTTTTTTGTACTAACACGCCCTTGGCTATCAAAAGAATAGATGGTTACTACACTTTGTCCGTTTACTTTTTCGGTTACATAAGTTTTACCTTGCTGGGGTACGTAGCTAAACAAATGAGTCGTGATACAGGAAGTTATTTTAGAAACAGCACTATTAGCATTGTAGCTGATGGCAGTATTACTACCAGCTTCGTCGGTATGTCCAATAATTTTTTGTGTTGGGTCATAATAATACTTTATAAAATCACCGACAGGGTTAGTTACTTTAATAGGGCTACCTTTGGCATCGTACGCATAGCTTACTTTACGAGTAGGCGAACACGAATTATCGGTAATTTCTATTAGTTTACCATTGGTCCAAGAAAATGCGAGAGAGTGACCTACACCATCTGTTAATGTACTAATGAGCGTATCAGAATAGGCAATATTGATGACATTGCCATTGATATCCTCCATTTTCGTGAGTCGTTTATTACTACTATTATCAAAGTAATATTTTAAATCATCTTTGGTTTTTAGATAAAACTTACCCGTTTGGTACTCGATTAATTCATCATAAACACCTTGCGGTGAAAGATATACATTACCTGATTTTTGAAATAAATCTCTTTTACCATCTGGTCGCTCAATCCATACACCAGATTGGTCAGTGGCATACGCCATATTATAGGTAAAAGTCCAACCTTTACCCATTCCCCAGTTTTTGGCACGACGACTCACATTATACGAAAAGGTAATATCTATATTCAATCCTTGCCCAGGTATTCTCATATCCGTGCGACTTTGATACAAATTGCCTGTATAACTATTGACCTCAAAGCCATTAGGTACTGGAACGGTTGGGCGTGTAGTATTTTGGGCAATAGTAGTTTGTCCCCAAAAACAGAAAAATGAAAGTAAAATAAAATACTTCGACATACGATTGTTTATTTATTCGATGATGGTTAAGTCAATAGATGCTACTGCTCGGCTCTTTGAGACCGCATAAACTTTGAAAAATCCTTCTGCTCCAGGTCTTAAAATCCCTGGTGGACCGTTTTGTTCCTCACATACCAATATAAGGTCTTGTTTATTTTGGGTAAGGTCTGCTACGGCAAATCCAATGGGGTTGTTTTCATTCAAAGAAACTAAAAACCTTGTCTGTACTGGGATGTCCACAGAGCTGGTATTTTTGAATGTTACAACCATTGACAAGACTTGATTTAGTCGAGCAGAGGTAGGAGCAACGATGGCAGTTTCAAGACCATCTTCAAAACCGATGTTGGTAATACTGCAAATAAATCCTGAGCCGTTGCCATCAAAGCCACCCGCAGGGCCTTGAATTACTTTGAAACCATTGATTAACGAAGTGCTTGAATTATTAGGTTTTGTAGCAACAACGTCATAATCTCCAATAGCCTTTCCAATCAAATTGAAAGTAACATAGGCAGCGGTTTGGTCTATCAAAAATACTTTTGTTGAGCTTATTACATTTGTTCCTTTCTGAAGTTTGAAAGTCGTTTGTTTATCAAATTTAGCTCCTGTTACTTTTACAGTAATTAACCCCGTATTTCCTCCTTGGTTTGCCACAACACTTGTTATACTAAAAGGTATGATTTTAGCAAAAAGTGTTATTTTTTGTTTTGTCTGGTTAGGTAATTCTCCAAAAGAAGTAATGTAATAAGTTCCTGCTGATAGAGAAGCAACATTTATGCGTTGATTAGCACTAAAAGGAATGGTACTTGCTATTTCATAATCATTTTCTGATGGAGTTTTAGCATAACTTAAATAGAAGCGATTAGTAGCAACATTCGTAGAGTCGCCTTTCAAATCAATTTGAAGGGTTTCTCCTACTAAATTTTGCGGTATTTCTATTCGATAATATAATGGTTCTGAACGCCTTAACGTATCTGAGGTTAAAACAGCGATTGGAAGTTCCTTAACTCGCACTGTAAGTTTTCCAACAGCTTTGGATAAATTATTACTTTCGTTTGTTTCAATGATATTATTCAAAATATCAGTTTTAACCAATACAAAATATTCCCCAACAGTTACATTGGAAAGTAAATTCGTAATTGTATTATTGTCTGTGGCTTCTGTGGGTAAGAAAATACTTTTATCAAGAACACCAAATAAGACATCTGAGGCATCTAAGAGGCTATCTTTTGAAAAATAAACGGCATCTCGTTTGAAACCATTGGCAGTATTCCCTCCAATATTTTTAATGTTCCAAGATATGGTAGTATTATTTCCTGCAAATTGATTGGTACTTGGAACCACGATATTGCTAATACTTAAATCACTTGGTTGTTGAGCATTTATAAAGATATTGGTAATAATAGTATTATTTGTTTCAGTATTTCGCTCAAAAACATCATCATTAGCATCTGTTTTTAATATCAACACGTAGTTGCCTCCTGAAATGCTATTTGGCAAAAAGACTTGACCCGTAACATTATAGGTTCCATTGGCAACTAAAACGTTATTTCTTGCAAAAGAACCTATTTGTATATCAGAGCCATCTAATTGCAAATCAGAGGAAAGATAAATAATATCTGTCCAATTTCCAGCTGGTGTTGGACCAGTACCTTGGTTTTTTACCGTAAAATTTACAGCAATAGGCTGTGCAACTATGCCTTGTGTAGCGGACGTAAATGCAGTAGGAATTAAATCTGCTGGTGGTGGAATTGTGATAATTACCCCCGAACCGCCGCTTCCAGTGTTTAGAGCCAATGTATTATTTCCCCTTGCATCATCTAAATTTTGATTGTCTTTATCAGTATTGACCAAAACGTATAAGGTTCCAGAAGCTGTTTGAGGAATAGTAACTGTAGCTGAACGAGTATAGGTAGCCCCAGCCGTCAATGGATTATTGATAGTAATAGTTGATAATAATGTAGCATTTTGGTTAATAATGGGGCTGTTGTTGAGATAGACTGCATCTTTCCAGTTGGGTGCAATTGTGGAAATGGCACTATTGTTTTTTACTGTCCACTCAATATTAACAGGTAGTCCAGCAGTTACAGTTGTACTAAGAATCTGTCCATTTGATACTGATAAATCTATAGGTTGTGGGGGAGTAACCACAATTATTTTCAATAATATAGATGATACTGAAACTCCTGTGTTGTTATTCTCATTTACATTTTCAAAAATGGTATTATTAAAATCGGTTTTCAATAATAAATAGTATGTTCCTGCTGCAATATTAGGAATCGTTACACTCAAAGATTGAGAATAGGATTGGTTAGCCAACAAACTTCTTGTTTGGGCGACACTTCCTAATGGGATTAAGTTAGTTTCTGCCAAATTATTACTTGGCGAAAGGTAGAGTTGGTCATTCCAAGTTTTACTATTTATATTGCCTGTTCCAATATTCTGTACTGAATATTGAACATTTATTGTAGTACCAATTGTATCTACGGGTGGTCCTGAAACTGACGAAACCCTCAAGTCAGCCCATGGTGCTAAAGTAATTGTAATAGGACGTGATGTTATATTATTGTTTTCTATTTTCTCAAATACATTATTATCCGCATCAGAAACTAATAATAAATGATAACTGCCAGTGGGCGTACCCTCTGGTATTGTTAAAGAAGTTTGCTTTTGATATTCGGCACCTTTACCAAGTAATTGAGAGGAATTGGCACTACCTAAAAGTATATCAGTGCTTGGCTCGAAAGTGGTGTTGGTTGATAAATAAAATCTATCGTTCCAACTATTATTGATTATTAATCCCCTGCTTTGGTTTCTCACTTTCCATTGTACCACTATTGACTGCTCTGATAATGCAGATGTGGGAGCATTTAATATCGTAGGTAACAAATCAGCATTAACTACCCTTACTTTTGTCGAAGGAAGAGAAATGTTACTTTCTGTGTCGGGGTTTTCATATATATTATCATTAGCATCTGTTTTTACAAAGAAATAATAATCACCTTCTATTAAAGTTGCGGGAATATTAACCGATTGCTGCCCAGAAATACTATTCAAAGAATTTATTGAAGTGTTTTGGGTAATAGCATTAAGATAAGTTGAACCAGTAAAAGTATTGGATGTGGAATAATAAATGTTTTCTTGCCAAGGCGATTTGGCTATGGTAGTTCCCTCATTTGATGTTATCCATTGAATATTAATAGCCTGATTATTGGATATACTATCCAATGAAATGTTTACATTGTTTACAGTAAGGTCAGGCGTTGGTTTTTGAGTAATGGTTATGGGAAGACTTGTACCTGTGTTATTATCTTCTTTATTGTACTCAAAAACACTATTAAATCTATCTGCAAATAGGTGAACATAATATGTACCACTAATTCTATTTGGCAATTTTATTTTTTTTGTAATTGTATATTGTGCGTTTGAAGCCAAAGATTGAGTTCTATTAAAAGTTTCTATTGGATTGCCTGTCAATGGGTTAAAAACTTCATCTTGAGTTAAATAAATATAATCAACCCAATTAGTCGAAGTGGTTGGTCCTGTGCCAAAGTTCTTAACGGTGTAAGTTACAGTTAATGTATCATCCGAGAAAACTGATTGTGGTGATGCTAAAACTGGGGCAACTATCTGCAAATCGGGAGGTGGGGCCAGCGAAACGTTTATAGGATTACTTACTCTTTGGTTATCCGTTAAATTACTTTCTACTAATGATTGAGAGGCGTTTGTTTTTACAATTACATAATAGTTTCCTACCTTACCTTGTGGGATTTTGAATGACAATACCTGCGAAGTATATTGTTCATTTTGATTTAAAGCACTGAGATTTTGAACACTACCTACATAGAAATTATCAACGCCACCAAACAGAACGGGCTGATCACATAAATAAATAACATCTTGCCAAGCGGTTGTCCCTGTACCACCCGTACCATAATTTTTTACAGTGTATTGTATGGAGATATTATTCTCAGAAATCCCTGTTGGTGGTACTATAATATTCTCAACTTTTAAATTGGGAAGCTGCCGTGTGGTGAAGGTTTGAACGGCACTTTCTGCTCTACAACTTATTTTTTTTGCTACAACTTTCCAGCTATATTGTGTACCATAGTTTAGTACACCAAAAGGTATTACATAATTAATTTGAGTAAGGTTACTAATCGTTGGAATGGTTGGTATTGGGTCTGTACTTTTCCAATAAAATATATCATAGCTGGTAACATTAGCAATAGCCGACCAAGAAAGTGCCACCGAAATATCTAAGCCACTTGTATTGTTGTTGGGAGTTAGATTCGTAGGAGCTGCTAAAGTTGGTAAGTTCTGAATTACCGTTCTTAAAGTATCATTGGTTTTTAAGGAATCTAAGGCAAGCTTTGTATAACATTTGATAGCAAAAGAACCAACCGTAGCTAAATTTGCCTTAGCTGTGAAAGTATAGTCATAGGTTCGGCCAGGCAGTAAGGTTGCACCTGAAACTGTCTCATTAATAATAGCTCCATTATTTATTTGATAGAATATAGGAAAGTTACTAATGCTGGTATTGCCAAAGTTACTTACTCTTACTATTATATCCGTAGTGTTAGTTAAGTTACAATCCGTAACAGGTGCAAGGAGAGCACTCACACCAATATCTAATACTTGCCCATTTTGAGGTTGTGATTTTATTGGATAAAACTTTACTTTGTCAGATACTTTATTACCTTGTCCTGCTGGATTAAGCGATGGATGATTGGGGCCTGAAGGGTGTCCCCAATAACAATTTCGGGCATCAACGGTGTCTGCAATGGCTCCACTTGTATTATTAATACCAAAGTCAGTATTAGCATAAATATTACAATTGTTAAATATTGGTCTTCCGTTATCTACTTGTATTCCTGTACCATTATTGTAAAAACTACTTCCAGAAAATATTGGAGCATTTCCACCTTGATATCTTATACCGAGATAACAATTTGAAAATGTGAGATTTGATGAAGAAAAGTTTGAAGTAGCTACATCTAATGCAGGATAACCTGCATTTCCACCTAATTTATCAAAAGTGACATAGCTCAATATAGAACCTGTACTTGAAGCGTTTAAATTTGTATTTCCATTGTAGAAACCTAATTGATTTCTGTAAAAAAGAATTGGAGATAATTCTGTGCCTACCGCTTTGAGTGTACCACTAATATTTATTTCATTGGCTGCTGTTCCAAAATCAACAGTTACCCCTGGTTCAATAGTAAGCGTGTATGTTATTGGAACAGTAATTGATCCATTAAGGTAATAGTAAGAGTATTGGCCCGGATAAGGTAAAGTTAAATTGGTATTTATTGTTGCTCCTTGAATTATTATTTTAGCATTTTGATTTTGAGAAATACCACTACAACTGGTAATGTATGTTGAAATAGCATTTGGATTGTTACTAAAAATGCAATTTGTGATTATAGGTGATAAATTATTTTCAATTACTATTCCTGTTAAATTACTATTTTTTATTTGACAATTTGAAATTGTCAAACTTGAAGTATTTGAATATATTGACCCATAGTCTCCCCAATAGTTATTAGCTCCCATTCTACTAAAACTGACAAACTTTAACTCAGAATTTATGGAACCGTTAATGAATCTTATAGAGCCACCATGTGTAGAACTTGCATTTCCTATATCAGCTTCACCAATTAATTTTATTGAATCTGTGGGAAGGCCTTTGGCAAGTAAAGTACCTGCAACACTTATGTAATCTAAATAATTCTGAGAATATATAATTACGCCTGGTTCAATAGTTATTGTATCATTTGCTGCTATTGAAATTTGAGAGTTTTTTAATACAAAGGCGGAGTTGTTGCCTTGTTTCTTTAATATTCCATCCTTACCAGTTGTACCACTTTGCAGTTTTATTTTGGCATTTTGATTTTGGAAAATACCACTACAACTATTGATGTAAGTTAAAATATCATTTGGATTATTACTAAAATTACAATTTGTTATTGTAGGTGATACATTATTTTCAATTTTTATTCCCGATGCTCTACTATTTTTTATTACAGATTTTGTTATTTTGATATTTGAAGTATTAGTATATACTGCTCCATAATCCCCCCAGTGGTTATCAGCGCCCATTTTTTCAAAACTAACAAACTCCAGTTCCGAATTTATTGAACCATTCAAAAATCTTAAAGAACCTCCGTGTGTGGAATTTGAATTACCTATATCAGCAACTCCAATAAATTTTATTGAATCAACAGATGTTCCTTTGGCAATTAGGGTGCCATTAACATTGATATAATCAGTATTACTCAGAGAGTATATTATTACACCTGGTTCAATAGTTATTGTATTATTGACAGCAATTGAAATTTGTGAGCTTTTAATGATAAAAGATGAATTATTCCCTTGTTTCTTCAATTGCCCATCTCTGTTAGTTGTCCCACTCTGTAATTTAATTTTGGCATTTTGATTCTGAGATATACCACTGCAACTACTTATATAAGTCAAAATGTCATTTGGATTGTTACTAAAGCTGCAATTAATAACTGTAGGTGAAATATTATTTTCAACTAATATTCCTGTTGAATTACTATTTTTTATTTGGCAATTAGAAATAGTCAATTTTGAAGTATTCGAATAAATGGCACCATAGTCCCCCCAATAGTTATTAGCTCCCATTCTATCAAAACTTACAAACTTTAGGTCAGAATTTATAGAGCCGTTCAAAAATCTTAATGAACCACCATGTGTGGAACTTATATTTCCTGGATCCGCTAACCCAATGAATTTTATTGAATCTATGGATGTTCCTTTGGCTAACAGAGTACCTCCTACGCTTATAAAATCTAAATTGCTTTGAGAGTATATTATTACACCCGACTCAATAGTTATTGTATCGTTGGCAGCAATTGAAATTTGTGAGCCTTTAATTGTAAAAGAAGAATTATTCCCTTGTTTCTTTAATACTCCATCTCTGCTAGTTGTGCCACTCTGTAAATTAATTTTGGCATTTTGATTCTGAGAAATACCACTACAACTTCCAATATATGTTAAAATATCATTTGGATTGCCAATAAAATTACAATTTGTTACAGTCGGTGAAACATTATTTTCAATTTTTATTCCTGACAATCTACTGTTTTTTATTACAGATTTTGTTACTTTTAAATTTGAAGTATTGCAATATAATGTCCCATAGTCCCCCCAATGGTTGTCTGCCCCCATTTTTTCAAAACTAACAAACTCCAGTTCGGAATTTATTGAACCGTTCAAAAATCTCAAAGAACCACCATGTGTTGAATTTGAATTATTTATATCAGTAACACCTATAAATTTTACTGAATCAGTAGAAGTCCCTTTTGCGATTAATGTGCCGTTAATTGAGATGTAATCAGTATTATTTAAAGAATATATAATTACGCCTGGTTCAATAGTTATTGTATCATTTGCTGCTATTGAAATTTGAGAGTTTTTTAATACAAAGGCGGAGTTGTTGCCTTGTTTCTTTAATATTCCATCCTTACCAGTTGTACCACTTTGCAGCTTTATTTTGGCATTTTGATTTTGGGAAATACCACTACAACTATTGATGTAAGTTAAAATATCATTTGGATTATTACTGAAATTGCAATTTGTTATTGTAGGTGATACATTGTTTTCAATTACAATTCCTGTTAGCCTACTGTTTTTTATTTGAATGTTTGCGATGTTAACATTTTGGGTATTTATATAAATGGAGCCTACGTCCCCCCAGTAATTATCGGCCCCCATGTTTTTGAATGAAACAAATCTTAGTTCAGATGCTACTGAACTGGGTTGAAATCTTAAAGATCCTCCATGGGTAGAGCTACTATTTAACAAATTAGGAAAACCATTAAACCTTATAGAGTCTGACGGTGAACCAATTGCCACTAATGTTCCATAAACCTCAAAAACATCTGCGTAATTTTGAGACCGAATTTCAACTCCCGCCTCAATAGTGAGTGTCTGTCCAGTTGGCACAGTTACATTACCAGTGATCAGGTATGGGCTATTTGCCTTTGTCAATAGACCTGATTTGTTTCCAAATAATGGGGTTTGGGCAAACATTTGAAGATTAATCAATAAAAGGATTATTGAAATAATTGAAATTTTGCTTTGTTTTAGTTTTTCTCTCATGGATTCAAAAGCATATGTAACACACTGTTTCTTAACAATGATTGATAATTTTTAGATTTTGTAATTTGAAATTGATGTAAAGAGAGTTTTGTATATAATTATGTGCTCTATTTGAAAATTTACTTTGTATTCTGATGAAAAAGAAGTGTATGATTCAAATGTATGAAACAATAAATAACAAATTGTTTCATTTGGAAGAAATTTATTATTCGGTACTTTTCCATTCAATTTAGTGAGGAAGGAACTATATATTGAGCTAAATTTACTACTTTAGATCAGCTACAAAATTGTGACTATTAAAAAAAACTCACATTCCCATTCCCCAATCCATTTCAAGTTTACGAGAAGATTTTATTTCAATATCTTTCGTTTTTTCGGGTATTACAGCTTTTTCTTTCTCTGGTTGCTGCCCTAATCGTTTTTCAATATTCATCAAAGAATATTCTCTACCTAAATCAGAACCTTTAAATTTTGCGGCAGTCTTAGTATCCAAAAAGCTTCTCCTCGATTTTGGTACATTTTTACCCCTTCCTTTTCTAAGGATTTTCTGATGTCTTCCATTGTTTTATGTTTAAGTAAATTTCTGTCAATTTTATCTCGAATGCTTTGAGCTAATGTATTGCTCGAAATCTCTCGTTCTTTTTCAGGTAATAATGCGTTCATGTTTGGCGTAGTTTGCAAGCCTAATTCCTGTTCAATTTTCCTGCAAAATGTACCAGTTTTCAGATAACTATATCCATCATTGGCAGTAGTTTTTCCATTAAAATTGATACGATTGGCTACAATATGAAAATGAGCATGATTGGTGTCATTGTGCCGAAATACAACGAGTTGGTTGTCAGAAAAACCAAAGTCTTTGGCAAAAGTGGTGCTGATTCTCTGTATTTGTTCTTTTGTTGGTACTTCTCCTTTCGGAAACGAAAAACTTTGATGCCAAACATAGTTCTTCAAATTTTGATTTTTATCGGCACAATCTCGGAACTGTTTTGCCAAATAATCCATATTAAATCGTCCATCAGGCAAAGTATCTATGCCTAAATTTTGGATATAGACAACTTCACCTCGCACATCGGCTGGCGTTAAACGTGCTTTTTCTGCCACAGAAAGTTTTTCTTTTTCATAATAGCAATAATTCAACAAGCCAATTGGATTTGAGCCACCCGTCACTTTTCCTATCATCGTTTCAATAAATCAGATTTGATATTTTCAATTTCTTTATGAATGTCCATTTCTTCAAGCCAAAGCT
>OFDC01000145.1_pt1 | contig 71800 bp, 58 predicted proteins | sample 1520941 | NCBI WGS metagenome assembly OFDC01 (sample SAMEA94258168, study PRJEB24077) | hot springs metagenome | biome: Aquatic biome; feature: Water | place: India | collected 2012-12-06 | depth 5 m | reverse complement strand
CGGCCGGTGCCGACAAGGGCGCGCTGAAGATTCTGGCGGTGACCGTGCTCACCAGCCTCTCCGACGAAGATCTGCGCGAGGTCGGCTATGTGGACGGCGCGCGCGCCCTGGTGGAGCGGCGCATTCATCAGGCGATCCATGCCGGCTGCGACGGTGTCGTCGCCAGCCCCCACGAGGCTGACCTCGCCCGTAGCCTGGGCGGGAAGGACTTTCTGGTGGTGACGCCGGGCGTGCGGCCCGCAGGCGCGGCCATGGACGATCAGGCGCGCGCCGCGACCCCGGCAGCGCGGATGCCGCAAGTACCGCCGGCAGAGATCAAGGCCCGCGCTGCCGCGCTGCGCCAGGCGGTCGACGGCCTGTTGCAGCGGCTGCACGTGCTGCGCGAGGTCCTGCAGCACGATCTTCGGCAGCGTCTCGTCGAGCTCGGCGACCTGGTCGGTCAGCAGCTGCGTCTTCTGCTGCAGCAGCGCGTGCGCGTTGGCCACCGTCTGCAGCTGCCGCTCGGCGTCGAGGTGGCGCACGTCGAACTCGGCGAAGATGCCGCTGACGCCGTGCACGTGGTCGTCCATCGCCTTCTGCAGCGCGCGGATGTCCTCGGCCTGTTGCTCGCGCACCGCCTGCAGGTCGTTGAGGCGCTGCGTGGCGCGCTCCAGCTGCTGGTCCAGGTCCGCGCGGTAGTGCTGCAGCTGCTTGCGGTGCGCGTCCTCGCGCCGCAGCTCCTTCGCGTTGGACGCGTCCTTGATCTCGGTGTACACGCGGTCGAGGTACGTCTGCTTCGACCGCACGCGCTCCATCTCCGACGACAGCCGCAGCAGCTCGCGCTGCGCTTCCTCCGGTGAGGGCGTCGGCAGCGCCTGGATCTCCGCCGGCAGGACGCGCTCGGTAAGGTCGTAGACCCGCTCGAAGGCGCCGCGCCGCGTCGCCGTCGTCACGATGCCGGCGAAGAACAGCCATTCGAGAGCGAGCTTGCCGTCGTTCCAGCCCCACCAGGGGCCGCGCTTGGGGCCGGCCGTGCTCAGGTCCGACGCGGCGAGCGGCCCGCGATCCTCGACCTCGCGGCGCACCTCCTCGATGTAGGCGGCCTTCTCGCGCCCGAACGTCTGGAGGCCGCCCTTGCTGGTGCCGGCGGCGGCGCGTTCCATGCGCCAGCGCAACAGCGGCTGCGAGGCAAGCGGCAGCAGCGACGCCTCGTGTGCCCAGAACTCGAACAGGCCGCGGCGGCTCCTGCGGCCCCAGGCCAACCCGTCGAGATGCGCGCTGTCGTAGTTCCCGAGCCGCGAGAACAGCGGCAGGTAATGGGCACGCGTCAGCACGTTGACCGAATCGATCTGCAGCAGGCCCAGCCGGTCGACGGCGCGCTTCACATGGCCGAGATTTGCGGAACCGTCGGGCCGCTCGATACCTAAACCCTGGGCCGCCAGCGCGATGCGCCGGGCGGCGGCCGCCGAAACTCTCTGACGCTTCACCAACGATGCCCCGATTTGCCGGTGCGCAGACTTGCCGATGCCGACCGCAGGCGCAACCGCTCAGGACGACAGGCGTTCGATATCGTTATGGAAACCCATCGCGGACGTCTGATCGATCATCTCCACCTCAAGGTGAAGGACCTCGAGGCGTCGAAGCGCTTCTACAAGGCGGCTCTGGCAGCCCTCGAAATCCCGCTGGTCGAGGGGAAAGGTCATTTCTCCGCCGACGAGCTGTGGGTCGATGTCGGCCCGGCCGTCGCGCATGTCCATTTCGCCTTCCAGGCCCGGGATCGTGCGATGGTCGACCGCTTTCACGCAGCGGTCGTGGCGGCCGGCGGTCGCGACAACGGGGCGCCGGGCGAACGGAAATACCACCCCGGCTACTACGCAGCCTTTGCCCTTGATCCCGACGGCAACAATGTCGAGGCCGTGTATCACGGCCCGCACGAGCGTTCGTCGGAGAGCGTGCGCATCACCTGGTAGGTCAGTTCGGCTTGACCATCTGCTTCAGCGCCTGCTCGTCGATGAACTTGGCGAACAGTTCGGCGCCGAGCGCTGACCAGTGGGCGCCGGTGGGAGAAAACAGGTCCGCCTTATTGCCTTTGTAGCTGTTGACCAGGTCCATCGAGTCGAGGACGGGCACTCCCATCTCGCGCGCGACGGCGGCGCCTTCGCGCGAATAGCGCAGCAGCAGCCTGTTCTGCCCGATCTCGTGGATCCCGCCCATGATCACGTACAGCGGCTTGGCATTGTTCTTCCGGATCACCTCGATGAACTCGCGCAGGGTGCGGTCGAAGTTCTCGCGTATCTCCGGAACGATCGGATACTCCGGCACCGGTGCGGGGTTGGGGGGCGGTGCAAACAGGTTCAGGTACTCGAGATAGCGGACGATCATCGAGTTGCGCTTCAGCCACCGCGATTGATCGAGGTTCGTTGCGAACAGGCCGTGCTTGCCGGCATCGACGGCTTGCTTGAGGTCAATTCCTTCTCTGGCGAGGTGCCCGGCATTGGCCTCTTCGTTGAGACCCGAGTAGATGATCACGACGTCCGGTTTGAGCCGGGGCAGGTCGCGCTTGGCGCGGGCCAGCTCCTGACCGATCGACCACACGATGGCGCCCGCGTTGAGAACCTGGGACTTCGGCCCGGCATACTTGCGCAGCTCCTCCTGCAGGCGGATCGGCCAGGCCTGGTCGGTTTCCAGATTGAAGCAGAAGGTGGTCGAGCCGCCGTAGGCAATGACGCGGATCGAATTCGGCGGCTTGGGTTCGAACACGTTCTCCTTGTTGCGGAAGCCGTAGTTGTTGGTCTCGGAGTTGGAGTTGTAGGCGTTGGTCGAATGGATGGCGCCCAACTCGGCGTCGTAGCTCCAGAGGCCATAGGTCTTACCCGGCACGCCGTATTTGAAGTGCATGATGGCGTAGCCCGCGCCCTCGATCGCCAGGATGGCGGCGAGGGGAAAGCCGATCATGAGGATGAGGCTGAAGAGAACTTTCTTCCACAGCGGCAGGTTGGCTGTCGTCGTCTTCGCCGGTTGCGTCATGCGCTTCGTTCCAGGCTCCCCCAATGCGTCGCGACTATCGTTTAGCCGGCGGCGGCATTCAACAAGGATGTCCTGCTATTTGCTCTCGAAGCGCTTCAGGGCCTTCTCGACCGCCTCGGCCTGGCGGTTGGAGACGTGTCCGTTGGCCTTGAATTCGAGGACGACCTTCCTGAGGAACGGGCTGCGCTCGGTGTGAAGTTCCGCGCGCTTCATCAGGGCTTCGTGGATATGGGCGGGGCCGCGATTGCGGGCGTCGCGCCGGGCACGAAAGATCTTCACCGCGATGGCGACGACCAGCGCCGTGACGACGACGATGAGGATTTCCGTCAGCTGCATGATTTCCAGGCGGTCACGTTGTCGGTGAGATGGTCGGCTCCGAACATGGAGCAGACGAGCGCCTCGCAGCGGCACGCCTCTCCGAGTGCGGGTAGAAGGGCCTTGAGACTGGTCAGCTGCCCACCCAGATCGTTCTGCCGGCGCATGAAGCCGAAAGGCGAATGGGCGATGAAGCGGACGCCGCGCCACTCCCGCGGCAGGGCCAGCAGAGCATCGCTGACGGGCACCTGCACGACCGCGTCGGCCAGCAGGTCCTTGCGCGCGAGGTGCTCCAGGCCCTGGAGCAGATCCCCTTCCACCGAAAACCCGAAGCGGCGGATGGTTTCGGAGCGCTGAAGGTCCCTGAACCAAGCGCCGACCTCCTCCAGACCCGGCCGCTCGGGCGAGAAATTGTGCAACAGAAGATCGTCGATGTAGGACACGCCGAGTTCGTCGAGGCTCGTCTTCAGGCTGCCGGCCAGACTCTCGATCTCGTAGGTACGGACCGGCTGGAAGCTTTCGGAACTGGCGACACGACGCACCTGCGCCTTGAGCCCCGGTGCGAAGGCGAGCAGGGATCGCGCGACGGACTTCGCGAGACCGAGCAGGGGCGTGTTGCGCACCGGCAGGATGCCGCACTTGGTGACGATGCGCAGGTCTTCTCGGCGATGCTTGCGGAGGGCATTGCCGACGACGCGCTCGGCCTCGCCCCAACCGTAGGATCGCGCGGTGTCGAAATGGCGCACACCCGCGGCAAGCGCGCGTTCGAGCGCGGCGGTGCCGGCGCGTCGGGAGACCCGTCCCATGATGGCGGCGGTGCCGAAGCCGAGCGCGGGAATGGTCATTGGTAGCGCAACTGCAGCATCAGCCGGTCGCCGTCCTCAGGGGGTAGCGCCTTGTGATAGCAGGAGGCGTCCTCGAGAAAGCCGAAGCCTGCCGGGCCCTCGAGGGTGCGCTCAGAATCGTGCCCATAGGCTTGCAGCGCTTCGGTATCGCCGAGGCGGGCGCTGCCCAGCAGATGGCCGGGCCGCTTGTGCCGGCTGCTGGCGGCGATCAACGCATGCGCGCCGGTCCTCGCGGTCGTATCGAGCAGGTAGAAGTTCGCGTACATGAAATTGAAGCCGTCGACATCGTAGTGATAGTCGATGGTCTGCGAGGCCTGCCGCCGTTGCTCGGCGGACAGCCGATTGGCGAGGCTCCAGAACAGCCAGCTCGACACCTGTCGCGGGCGATAGCCCAGGAACAGCGACGCGGCTTCGTAGAGGTAGGCGTCGCTCGCGATCGCGCGGACCAACGGCAGTCTCGAAGAGTCCTGGACGGTGACGATCGCGAACCTGCCCCGTGCTTCGGAGAGCGAGGTGTAGGTGCCGACCGGCTTGTCGTCGACGTGGAGGGGCAGGCTCCGTGCCTGCTCCTGCAACGTGGCGACGGCAGAGGCGTCGAGCTGCGGCCCGAGCGAGTAGGACTGCCGCCGCATCTCCTCGACCTGCTCGGCGGCCGGCCGAGCCGCCAGCACGTGATCGCAGCGCACCACGTCGACCGTCGTACCGGCGGGCTTGTAGAGGTCGCCGATGTGCAGCGGCGTCGTCCGGACGACGACATCCTTCAGGCGGTTGAGGCCAGAATAGATATCGCGCACCGTCGCGAAGCGGCCCAGCGCGTAGTGCGGTTCGCGCACAACTTTGCCGGCCAGACGCCTGACGCGCTCGAACTGTGAGCCGAAGCCTGCCATGCCGGTCACTATGACCCGTGCGCCAGCCCTCAGGCGAGCGCCGTCTCCGCGCGCTGCGCCATGGCGAGCAGCGGCCGGTCGTGCAGGCGAGGGGCCACGATCTGCAGGCCCACCGGCAGGCCGTCGCGGCCGGTGCCGCAGGGGATCGAGATGCCGGGCACCAGCGCCAGGTTGAACAGCGGCGTGAAGGCCGCGTGCCCGCGCGGGCCGACCTCCTTGTTCTCGATGATCCTGGGATAGACCTGCTCGACCGGCCACGAGACGCAGGCCGTCGTCGGTGTCAGCAGATAGTCGTACTCGGTGAAGAATTGCGCCACCGCACGCGCACAGGCATCGGCGAAGCGGAAGGAAGCGATGACATCGGTGCCTGGGACGGACCGGCCGCGCTCGATCAGACCCGAGACATTGTCGCCGAACAGGTCCTTTTCTTTGGCCTGATGCCCGCCATAGAGCAGGGCGGAGGCCGAACTGTTCACGGCGGCGAAGGCCGTTTCGGTCGTGTCGGCTGGCCAGGTCACGTCGGCTTCCTCGATCCGCCAGCCGGCTGCACGCAGCTTTGCCACGGCCGCCTCGAAGGCCGCCATCACATCCGGATCGACGGCGACGCCGAGGCCGAGTCGCGGGCTCACGGCAATGCGCGGGTTGCTGGGCGGAGGCACGTCGAGCAACGCCACCGAATGCGGGTCGCGGCGGTCGGGGCCGGCCATCACCTCGAAGGCTAACTTCGCGTCCGCCACCGTTCGGCCCATCGGCGCCGTCACGCCGTAGAGCGGACCGTAGGCGCCGCCGAAGCCGAAGGGCGAGGGGATGGCGCCGGCCGAGGTCTTCAAGCCCACGACACCACAATGCGAGGCCGGGCGGCGGCCCGAGCCACCGCCGTCGGTGCCGAGCGCGATCGGGCTGAAGCCGGCGGCCAGGGCGGCGGCCGCGCCACCGGATGAACCGCCCGGCGTCAGTGCGGGGTTCATCGGATGGCGCGACGGTCCATAGACCTTGTTCTCGGTGTGGCCCTTGGCGGCCATTTCCGGCGTGTTGGTCATGCCGAGGAAGATCCCGCCGGCGGCCTTCAGGCGCTCGACCGCGACGGCGTCGCGCGGTGGCTTGAAGTCCTTGTAGAGCAGCGAGCCGTTGGTGACGGTGCGGCCCTGCACCCAGGTCGTGTCCTTCACCGTGTAGGGGACGCCCAGGATCGCACCGTCGAGGCCCTGCTTGCGCTTGGCGTCGACGGCGTCGGCAGAGGCACGGGCCTCGGCGGGATCGAAGTCGACGATGGCGGTGAGTTGGCCGTTTCGTGCCTCGACGCGCGCGATCGCCATCTCGGCCACGTCGCGGGCCTTCGCCTTGCCCGTCCGCACGGCCTGCGCGATGGCGCCCGCACCCTGATCCAGCAACTCGGTCATCTGTTTTCCCTCATTTGCCCACTTCTTAGCATGATAGCGTGCGCCGCCATGACGTTGGAAAGCGACCTCTATGCGCCGGTGAAGGCGCTGCTCGAAGGACAGGGATATGTCGTCAAGGGCGAGGTGCGCGGCTGCGACGTGGTGGCGGTGCGCGGCAAGGAGCCGCCCGTCGTCGTCGAACTGAAGCGGACCTTCGGCCTTGGTCTCGTCCTGCAGGGCGTCGACCGGCTGGCGCTCACCGATCTCGTCTATCTCGCGGTGGGCCAGTGGCCCAAGCAGATGAAGAACGTGAAGAAACTCTGCCGCCGGCTGGGGCTGGGCTTCATCGTGGTCGCGAAGGACAAGGCCGACGTGGTGCTCGATCCCGCGCCTTACGTTCCGCGCCAGAACAAGCGCAAGGCGGGCCGCCTGCTGGGCGAGCATGCGCGCCGGGTCGGCGATCCCAATCTCGGCGGGCAGGCGATGCGGGCGCCGCTGATGACTGCCTATCGCCAGGAGGCGCTGCGCTGCGCCGAGTTGCTGGCGGCGCGGGGGCCGATGAAGGTGGCTGCGTTGCGCGCCGCCTGTGACGCACCCAAAGCGGCCCAGATCCTGCAACAGGATGTCTATGGCTGGTTCGAGAGGGTGGAGCGCGGTGTCTATGCAATCACGCCGAAGGGGCGCGAGGGTCTCGAGCGGTTCGACCGCAAGCCGGTCTGAATGCTGATCGCGCATCTCTCCGATCCGCACGTCCGCCCCGAGGGCGAGCTCTATCAGGGCGTAGTCGATTCGAATGCCCAGTTCGCCGCGGCCATCGCGCATGTCAACACGCTCGATCCGCGGCCCGACCTCGTGCTGCTGACCGGCGACCTCGTGGATCATGGTCACGTCGAAGAATACGGGATGCTGGCGCGGCTGTTGGCAGCTCTGAAGAGCCCGGTGCTGGCGATTCCCGGCAACCATGATGAACGCGAAGCCTTCCGGCAGGCCTTTGCCGGTCAAAGCTGGCTTCCGAGAACCGGCCCCATCGACTACGTGAACGGCGACCGTGGACCGGTGCGAATCGTCGCCCTCGACGTCACCTTGCCCGGCCTGCACCACGGCGTCGTGAGCGAGGAGGGCGCAGCCTGGCTCGACCGCGTGCTCGCAGCAGAGCCGGCGCGGCCGACCGTCGTCATGATGCATCAGCCGCCCTTCGACACCGGTATCCCCTACATGGATCCCTATTCCTGCCGCGAGGGCCAGCGGCTGGCGGCCGTGGTCGCGCGCCATCCGCAGGTCGAGCGCATCCTGTGCGGCCACGTCCATCGCGTGATGCAGATGCGCTTCGGCGGCACGACCTTGTGCACGGCGCCCTCCACCACGACGGCCATCGCGCTGCAGCTTCGGCCCGATGCCAAGCCCGCATCACACATCGAACCGCCCGCGATCCTGCTGCATCACTGGCAGGAAGGGACCGGGCTCATCACGCACGTCGTTCCGATCGGGACGTTCCCGGGACCTTATCCGTTTGCTTGAAGATCAACCGCCTTTGCGAGACGCAGCCTTGCTGTTTGCCGAAATGTATTCCTTGGAAACGGAATCGAGAATCGAGTTCAGCCTTTCACGCCATGCATCTACGGTTTCGAAGGTCACGCGATATCTATCGCCGACGATCTTGTCGCTCTTCTGCTCCATATCCCAGACGAGAGCATATTCGATGTCGGATTGAAGACGCGTCAAGCTGAGCTGAGCCTCGGCTTCACGTACGTAGCGGCCACGCGTATCAAATAGAGTTTCCAGGGCGACGAGCAAGCCAATCAAGCTGGGCAAGGCAACTCGCATGATTTTCGAGAAGGAAAGATCGCCTGTTGAGCTAGTCTCGCTGAGGCCGAATGCTCCGAAGATCGTGGCAGCGGTGCTTGCTATAAGTATCGCGGCACTAATTGCGAACATCCACCAGCGTGCGTGCACCCAGCGGCGATACACGATGGATTTCTGGCGGCCGACACTCCTCTTTACGGCCAGTACGGCACGGCCGAGCCCTTCCGGATAGCGTTGCAACACTTCGTCGTCGCTGGCCCAGCGGGACACCGGTGCTTCTGCCGGGTGGGTTGCTCTGTCACTTGAATAAATCGGCCAGCGAAACGGCCATCGAAAGTAGAAAGGTCCGGCGGGCATGGTTCGTGAGTCTCCCCGCGGGATGCTCCCATGCGTTGCAAGTCAGGTCAATTGCTCAACGAGTCTTGCGCACCTTAAGGAGCTTTGCGGCATTGCCGCCGAGGATCGCCTGCTTGTCGGCCGCGGTGAGCTTCGCACCCGAGACGAACTCGATCGGCGCGTACATGCCCATGTCGAACGGATAGTCGGTGCCCATCAGGATGTGGTCGCTGCCGTAGGTCTTCACGAGATATTCGAGCTGACTCTCCTCGAACACGATCGTGTCGAAGTACATCTTCTTCAGGTACCAGCTCGGCTTCCTCTTGATGCAGAGGCGGCAATCGGAACGCGCGCCATGGGCATGGTCCATGCGGCCGGCATAGGCGGGCAGGAAGCCTCCGCCATGCGCGACGCAGATCTTCAGTTTCGGATAGGCATCGAGTACGCCGCCGAAGATCAGATGGCTGACGGCCATGGTCGAATCGAGCGGATTGCCGATCACGTTGCTGAAATAGTGCTCCGAGAACCGGCGACCATCGGGGAAGCCGTTGGGATGCAGGAAGACCAGCACGCCGAGTTCCTCCGCCTTGGCGAAGACCGGCCGGAACCTCTCCTCGGAAAGATCGGCGCCGGCGACGTTGGTGCAGAGCTCGACGCCGCGCAGCCCGAGCGTCTTCACCGCGCGCTCCAGCTCCGCCACCGCGAATTCGGGTGCCTGCATCGGCACCGTGCCGAGGCCGACGAGGCGGTCGGGATGTTTCGCCACCGTCGCGGCGATGTTGTCGTTGATCAGGCGCGCCGCGTCGCGGCCGAGTTCGGGCGGTGTCCAGTAGAAGTACTGCGGCGGGGCGGGCGAGATCGCCTGAATGTCGACGCCCATCCGGTCCATGTCGGCGATGCGGCGCTCGACCGAGGTGAGCATGGGCCGCACCGTTTCGGTCTGGGCCTTCTGCACGGCGCGCGTGGCCTCGTTGGAGAAACGGCCCATCGGCTCGTCGGGCGCGATGCCGGAGGCCGCGACCAGCGCGGCCGCCTCGGGTGAGACGATATGGCAATGAATGTCGATGACCGGACCCGACGTCTTTCGTGCGCCCCGCTTCGTTGCGGCGGCGTGACGGCGTGGCGCCGGTTCGCAGGTGTAGAGCATGACGGCGATCCTCCGGTGCTGGTGCAAAGATTGTCCCATCGGGATCAATCTGCGTCATCCGGGCAGGATATGGATCGGTGTGGATGCAACCCCGAGCCTCTTCGGGCATTATCCCGCCCGATGCGCACCCTAGAGATCGTACACCGTACTCGTTACGACTATTCCGAGCCGGTCACCCTCGGCGATCACCGGTTGATGTTCCGGCCGCGCGACAGCCACGACCTTCGATTGCTGCACACCGGGCTCGTGATCGAGCCGGCCGCCAATGTGCGCTGGATCCACGACCCGTTCGGAAATTCCATCGCCATCGCGTCGTTCGAGGGACCGACGCAGGCCCTCGAACTGGTCAGCACGATCCAGCTGGAGCATTTCGGCGTGCCACCGGAACTGCCGCCGATCGAGGAGTTCGCGCGGACCCTGCCGTTCAGCTACGCCGCGGAAGAGGCGCCCGACCTCGCCCGCTACGTCGAGCGCTCCTATCCCGATCCCAATTCGATCGTCGGTCCCTGGACCAAGCAGTTCCTGGAAGGCGAGGGCGGCAACGACACGTTCGAGCTGCTGAAGCGGCTCTGCATGGGCATTCAGGAAAAATTGAAATACGCGATGCGGTTTGAGATCGGCACGCAGGTACCGGCCGTGACGCTCGAGTCCGGTGGCGGCACCTGCCGCGATTACGCGCTTCTGATGATCGAATGCTGCCGCTCGCTCGGCCTGGCAGCGCGATTCATCACCGGATACCTCTACGATCCTGCTCTGGATACCGCGCCGGGCGAGGCGACGACGCACGCCTATCCGCATGCGTGGATGGAAGTGTACCTCCCCGGGGCCGGTTGGGTGGAATTCGACCCGACCAACGGCATCGTCGGCAGCGAGCGCCTGATCCGGGTGGCGGTGGGACGCGATCCCGAGCAGGCCATGCCGATCAAGGGCACTTTCACCGGCCCGCCGGAAGTCACCGTCAATGCGTCCGTCGACGTTCAGGTCCACACCCTGTCGCCGGCGCCTCTTCCCGATCCGGCGGTCCCTCTGCAACCCGATCCCGCCGCTCCCGCGTCCGTGACCCCGCCCGTTCCCGCGCAAGCCCTTTGACATCCTGCGGCGACGGCGGTTGAGTGGGGGAAACGGCAGGTTACGCCGATTGCACTCGGGGGCGGGTTTCTGGGCATTTCAATCGACGTAGTGGTGCGGAGCCTGCTTGGGTTGGGCGGCGTCCTGCTCGTCTGGCTGGCCTGGCCGGTCGCACGGAGTGCGTGGCAGGCCCAGCAGGCCGACAAGGCGACCACGGCGCTTCGCCTCAACTACAGGATCACGCTCGACGAACTGCTGAACGCCATCGATGCGGTCGATCGGGCCGTTGAGTCCGACCCGACTGCCGGCCGGCATCTGCAGCGTTCGGAGCTTCTCGTCGGCGCAGCGCTGTCGCCCAACTTCGCGCGGTCGCCCGAACAGCGCTCGGAGTGGCTGAAGCGCGCCCAGGAGGATCTCGACGTCGGCCTTGGCCGCGATCCGGCGCGTGGCGTCCCGTGGGCTCGCCTGTCCGCAGTCCGCTATGCGCTCTCGGGACCATCGCGGCGGACAGTCGCACCGTTGCTGATGTCCATCGATACCGCGCCGATGCTGCTGCCGCTGTGGCCCGCGCGCCTGACCCTGATCCTGGATAACTGGCAGGTCCTGACCGTCGAACAGCGCGAGAAGGTCGCGCTCTATGTGGCGCGGACCTGGCAACTCTCGCCCCGGCGCGACTGGTTTGCCAACGCGATCCGCACCCCGATCGACGAGCTTTTCGTCCGCTACTTCGTGCGCAACGAGCCCGGCGCACAGGAAGAGCTTTCCCGGCTACTGGCCGAGCGCCGGAAGCAGAAGCCATGACCGAATGGACCGAGAAGGGCCACGAGCCCGGTGTCGTCGTCCTGCACGACTGGCGCTGGTTCGCCCGCCGCGCGATCGACCGCACGACCGTCTTCATTTTCTTCGCCATGGTGACACTCGCGGCCCTGCCGATGGGCGCCAACCGCGACTGGGCCTGGGCGCCGCTCTGCGTCATGCTCGGCCTGATCTCCATCCCGATCGCACTGGGCCTCGGGGTCCGCGGCGGTCATTCGGTGGGGCCGGTCGAGCGGATTCCGTTCCTCGTGCTGATTGGCTGCTGGCTCTTCTTCGCGGTCTTCGCGGTGTGGCAGACGACGACGTGGACGCCGCTCACCGCCGATGCGTGGCTGTTCCAGCGGGCCGCCGAGATTCTCGGCAGCGCCCGCGCGCCCATTCCGGCGATCTCCGCCGATGCGGCGCGCAATTCCCTCCTGAAATGCCTGGCCTGCGCGCTGATCTTCCTGATCGCGCGCGCCGTGTGCCGCGACCGCGACAATGCCCGATGGTTCCTCATGGCGCTGGTGATCAGCGGCGTGCTGGTCGTGGCCTATGGCATCGCCATGCAGATGGCGACGAACTCCTGCTACCTCGGCAGCTATCTGCGCAAGCAGTTCGAACTGACGCCGACCGACCGTTGCCCCATGGGCGGGACCTTCGTGAACAGCAACTCGTTCGCTTGTTACATGGGGATGTCCATCCTTGCGGCGCTGGCTCTGGTTTTCAGCAAGCACACCCCGCGCGCCGTGACGAACCTGTCCAATGGCTATGACGACGACGACGAGGATGTCGGTTTCCTCGACTGGTTCACCGGTCCACGAGTCGTGTTCCTCGCCGTTTCGCTGCTGATGCTGGGGGGCATGATGATGTCGGCCTCGCGCGCCGGTTTCGGTGCCGCGGCGGCGGCACTGCTGGCGTTCGGCCTTCTGCTGATGCGCGGCCGCTGGCGGTCGCGTCCCGATCTCGGCCGGGTATTCATCGCAGGCGTGGTGCTGTTCGTCGTGGTCGGGATCATTGCCGGCAGCGCGCTGCTGTCCAAGTTCGCCGTTTCGGCCGACGATTCGTCACGGCTTCGCATCTGGTCGGCGGCGTTCCAGGCGATCGGCCTGTCGCCCTTGATGGGCTGGGGGCTGGGCAGTTTCGGCGACGTGTTCGCACTGTTTCAGCCGGCAAACAGCCTGCAGCCCAACGATATCGCGCATTCGACGCCGCTGGAGACCATTGTCGAACTGGGTGTTCTCGCGGCGATTCCGGCCATGGCGATCGTTCTTCTGCCGTGGGCGGTCTGCCTGAGGGGGGCACTGCGGCGCCGGCTGGCCAATCGTTATCTTCCTGCCGCGGCCTTCGCCATCACGGCGGTTCCGATCCTGCATTCGCTGATCGACTTCAGCCTGCAGATGCCCGCCATCGGCTTCGTCACGGCCGCGCTGTTGGGCATGGGGTGGGCGCAGGCCTTCAGTCGGGGCGAACGCTGAGGCAATGCTTTACGCCCCGACGGCGGACATTATATGATCATCGCAAGTGCAACTATGCGTATCGATCCGCAGGCTGGATGACGGGCTTGGGTGTGCACCGGGGGACATGGGGTGCGGAAAGCGATCGTCACTGGAGTAGACATGCCGTCCGATGAGCCGCGGACTGGCCGAACGACGCGCATGCGCTCCGCGCCGCAGCGATTCATCGAGACCTGGGTCGATGCGGTTCTCGGCTTCCTGTTCTGCGTCGTGCTGCCGATCCCGCTCTATGCCAACGACGAACCGTTCGTCGGGCCGTTCGACGCCTCGGAACTGACCATCGTCACGACTGCCATCGCCTACGCGATCGTGTGGTACTGCGGACGGCGACTGGATGCGTTTCCCGGCGCCGGCCTCAACATCGCGCAGGTCGTGCCCGTGGCCATCATCACCTACGCGCTGATCGCCACGGTCCTGCTGCTGCTGCGTCTGGACTATTCCCGTGTGCAGCTCTTCGGCTCGGGCATCCTCACCGTGCTGTGGATGGCCGTGATCGCCCAGCTCCGCGCCCGCTATCTGGTGCGCAACTACGCGGTGATGCCGCATTCGACGATCGCGACCCTGCCGAAGCTACCGACCTGCCGCTGGCTCGACTTCGACGACGTCCGTCAGCGCCGTCTGCGCGTCGACGCGATCGTGGTCGACCTGAGCATCGACCTGGGAGACGGCCAGATGGCGGCGCTGGCCGATGCCGCCATCGCCGGCGTGCCCGTGCTCGACCGTCGCTACGTGGTGGAAAACGTGACCGGCCGCACGCCGCTCAGTGGCCTGTCGCCCAACGAGTTCGGTTCGTTGTTGCCGTCGCGGCAGTACCTCGTCGTGCGCCGTGCCCTTGAATGGGGGTTGACCGTTCTTTTCCTGCCGCTGCTTCTGCCGATCCTGGCGATCATCGCGTTGATCGTCCGGCTCGATAGCCCGGGGCCCGTCTTCTTCCTGCAGACCCGCATCGGCCGTCGCGGCCAGTCGTTCCGAATGGTCAAGTTCCGCACCATGTTCGTGGGCGTGCCGGGGCCGAGCTTCACGACCTCGTCCGACCCGCGCATTACACGCAGCGGTCACTTTCTCAGGCTCTGCCGCCTCGACGAGCTGCCACAGCTGTTCAACATCCTGAAGGGCGACATGAGCTGGGTCGGCCCGCGTCCCGAGGCGGCCTCGCTGGAGCAGGGCTATGTGCGGGACATCGAGCACTTTGCCCTGCGCAGCATCGTGCGGCCGGGCGTAACCGGCTGGGCGCAGATCAACCAGGGCTATGCCCACGAGGCCGACGCGATGCGCGCGAAGCTCGAATACGACCTCTACTATCTCAAGCACTGCTCGCTGTGGCTCGATCTGGTGATCGTGCTCCGGACCTTCGCCGTGGTGTTCCGCGGCACCGGCGCGCGCTAGACTCCGGCGCGACAGCATGTGCGGCATAGCAGGCATCCACGCCTATCTCGACGTTGCGCCCCGGGTCGACCGCGGCGAGCTCGTTCGCATGAACGAGCGCATGGTCGCGCGCGGCCCCGACGGCAGCGGCCTGTGGCTGAGCGACGACGGCCGCACCGGCTTCGGACACCTGCGGCTCGCCATCATCGACCTGTCGGAGGGCGGCGCGCAGCCGATGCACGCCAGCGACGGCCGGCTCAGCATCACCTTCAACGGCGAGATCTATAACTATCGCGAATTGCGCGCCGAGCTGCAGGCGAGGGGGCGCACCTTCCGCAGCGGATCGGACACCGAGGTCCTGCTGCAACTCTACGCGGAGTATGGCGCTGCCATGGTGAGCCGGCTGCGCGGCATGTTCGCCTTCGGCATCTGGGATGCGGACAAGCGCACGCTGCTGCTGGCGCGCGATCCGCTGGGCATCAAGCCGCTCTACTGGGCCGACGATGGCTGGACCGTACGCTTCGCCTCGCAGGCCAAGGCCCTGCTGGCGGGCGGCGCCGTCTCGCGCGATCCCGATCCGGCCGGCATCGTCGGCTTCCATCTGTTCGGCAGCGTGCCGGAGCCCTTCACCGTCTGGCGCGGCATCCAGTCCCTGCCGGCGGGAACGACGCTGACGGTGGATACCACCGGGCCCGGACTGCCGCAGCGCTACTACGACGTGGCGACGGCGCTGGCCGATCGGGCGTCCTCTGCTTCCGCCGCCGACGCCAGTGCGCGCGTCGCCGGGGCCGTGCGGGAGTCGGTGCGCTATCACCTCGAAGCCGACGTGCCGGTCGCCGTGTTCCTGTCAGCGGGCATCGATTCGGGTGCGCTGCTGGGAACGATGGCGGGGCTGGGCGTCCGTGACATCACCGCGGTGACGCTGGGCTTCCAGGAATTCCAGGGGATGCCGCTCGACGAGGCGCCGCTCGCGGCCGAGGTCGCGGCGCGCTACGGCGCGCGGCATATCGTTCGCACCGTCGACCGCGCCGAGTTCGAGCGCGACCTGCCCGCGCTGCTGGACGCAATGGACCTCCCGACCGTCGACGGCATCAACACCTGGTTCGTCGCCAAGGCCGCGCACGAGGCCGGCATCAAGGTGGCATTGAGCGGGCTAGGCGCCGACGAGTGTTTTGGCGGCTACCCGTCCTTCGTCGACGTGCCGCGCAGCGTCCATTGGCTGCGGCCGGTCTCGTGGATTCCCGGGATCGGCGCGCTGGCGCGCCGTGCCCTGTCGGGCGCCATGTCCGCCGGTCTCAAGCTTCATCCCAAGGCGGCGGGCGTGCTGCAGTATGGCGGCAGCTGGGCCGGCGCCTATCTCCTGCGCCGCAGCGTCTACATGCCCTGGGAACTCGACGAGGTGCTCGATCCGGCGCTGGTCGAGGAGGGCCTGCGCCGGCTGGCGCCGCTCAGCCGCATTGCCGACGCGATCCGGACGGGCCAGCCGCTCGGCGACTTCGACCGGGTGGCCGCGCTGGAGACGTCGCTCTACATGCGCAACCAGCTCCTGCGCGACTCCGACTGGGCGGGCATGTCCCACGGCGTCGAGATCCGCGTGCCCTTCGTCGATCCCTTCTTCCTCGCGGCGCTGCCGCCCGGGGCGGTGCTGGCCGGCATGAATGCCAAGGACGCCATTGCCGCGGTGCCCGAGCCGCCCTTGCCCGACAGCGTCCGTCATCGCCGCAAGACCGGCTTCTCGACACCGGTCGGGCGCTGGCTGCGCGAAGCGGCCGGTGCTCCTCGACAGCAGGGCATCGATCTTTCCGCGGCCTCGCGCGCCTGGGCGCTCGATGTCTGGCGCGCCGGCTGGACCGGCCCGGCGGCGGTCTAAGCGGCGCGATGGCCTCCCGCATTCTCGCCCTCGTGGGCGATTGCTACGGCGCGCGCGGCGGCATCGCCCGCTACAATCAGGACCTGTTCGACGCGCTGGCCGACGGCGACGTCGAGATCCTGATCCTGCCGCGACATGGCGATGCCAGCGGAATCGCCCTGCCGCCCGGCGTGCGCCAGAATCCGCCGATCTTCGGCCGGCTGAGATTCTCGTTGGCCGCGATCGGCGCGGCGTGGCGGTTCCGGCCGGTCGACACGGTATTCTGCGGCCACGTCTTCATGGCACCGCTGGGCTACCTGCTCGCGCGCCTGCTGGGGGCACACTACTGGATCCAGGCGCACGGCACCGATGTGTGGAAGGACCGCCGCGGCCTGGTGCGGCGCCTGATCGGCCGCGCCGACCTGGTGAGCACAGTCAGCCGCGAGACGCGGCGCATCCTGTTGGGCTGGGTCGATCTCGCGCCGGAGCGCGTGCGCGTCCTGCCCGATACGGTGCAGGATGTTTTCACGCCGGGGCCGCCCTCCGAAGCCCTGCGCGAGCGGCTCGGGCTCGGGGCCGGGCCGATCCTCCTCACCGTCGGGCGGCTCGCCGCGAACGAACGCTACAAGGGACATGAGCCGGTTTTCTCGGTGCTGGCGCGCCTGCGGGAGAAGTTTCCGCATCTGGTTCATGTCGTTGCCGGAGACGGCGACGACCGGGCGCGTCTCGAAGCAGTGGCGGCCGAAGTGGCACCGGGTGCGGTGCGCTTCCTGGGCTTCGTGCCCGATGCGGACCTTCCCGATCTCTATCGACTCGCGGACCTCTACGTCATGCCGAGCACGGAGGAGGGGTTCGGCATCGTCTATCTCGAAGCGGCCGCCTGCGGCCTGCGCGTGGTCGGCGGCAAGGGCGGCGGCACCGCCGATGCGATTCCCGACGAACGAGTCGGCGTCATCGTCGATCCCGCCGATCGCCAGGCGCTCGCCGACGCCATCGAGCAACAACTTGCATTGGGACGGGCCGATCCGGCAGCCGTCGAACCCTATCGCCGGCCCTCTTTTGTCGCTGCGGCCCGTGCACTCTACGCTCGCCTTTCGGACCAGCCGCGTCGTATGACTTCCCGCCCATGATTTCCAGCGACCGCCCTTCGCAGCGGCTCATTCTCGAGGCCGGACGTGCCGATCGCCAGTACTGGCGAGACTTGTGGCGATATCGCGAGCTGTTCTTCATCCTCGCCTGGCGCGACGTTGCGGTGCGCTACAAGCAGACGGTGATCGGCCTGGCCTGGGCGTTCGTGCGGCCGTTCATCACCATGGTGGTGTTCACGATCGTCTTCGGGAAGCTCGCCAAGCTTCCGACGGAAGGGGCTGCGCCCTACGCGGTGCTGGTGTTTGCCGGCTTGCTGCCGTGGACGCTGGCTTCCTCGATCCTGAGCGATGCGTCGGGCAGCGTGCTGACCAACTCCCAGCTCGTCAGCAAGGTCTACTTCCCGCGCATCATCATACCGTTTGCGACCGTGATGGTCGGCCTGGTCGACTTCTGCGTGAGCCTCGTCATCCTGGCCGGGGTCATGCTGTGGTATGGCGTGGTGCCCGACTGGCACATCCTGATGCTGCCGTTCTTCGTCGCCCTGGCGGTGGCCGTGGCCATCGGGCCGGCGCTGTGGGCGGCGGCCGTCGTCGTCAAGTACCGCGATTTCCGGTTCGTCATTCCCTTCGTCGTGCAGATCGGTCTCTACGTCTCGCCGGTCGGCTTCTCGGCCAAGGTCGTGCCGCCGGAATGGCAGCTCCTCTACAGCATCAACCCGATGGTCGGCGTGATCGACGGCTTCCGCTGGGCCATCCTGGGGGGCGACAGTCCGCTCTACCTGCCGGGCTTCGGGGTCAGCCTGCTCGTCACCGCGTTCATGCTTTGGCTCGGCATCCGCACCTTCCGCCGGACCGAGCGCGGCTTTGCGGACCTGATCTGACCATGGCCGAGACCGTCATCCGCGCCGAGAAGCTCGGCAAGAAGTTCATCATCGGCCACAAGGTTCAGTACGGGGGCATTCTCGGCGAGGCGCTGGTGCGCAGCGCGCGCGGCATCGTCCGGCGCGGCGCCGACATGCTGCGCGGCCGGGCGGTCATCGAGGGCGACGAGGTCGAGGAGTTCTGGGCGCTGCGCGACGTCGATTTCGAGATCAAGCGCGGCGAGGTCGTCAGCATCATCGGCCACAACGGCGCCGGCAAGACGACGCTGCTCAAGATCCTGTCGCGTATCCTGGAGCCGACCCTGGGCCGCGTCGAGTTGAACGGACGTGTCGCCAGCCTGCTCGAGGTCGGCACCGGCTTCCACCAGGAGCTGACGGGCCGCGAGAACATCTTCCTGAACGGCGCCATCCTCGGCATGACGCGCCAGGAAGTGCTGTCGCGCTTCGACCAGATCGTCGATTTCTCCGGTGTCGAGAAGTTCATCGACACGCCGGTCAAGCGCTACTCGGTCGGCATGTATGCCCGCCTGGCCTTCTCCGTCGCGGCCCATCTCGAGACCGAGATCCTGTTCGTCGACGAGGTGCTCGCGGTCGGCGATTCGGAGTTCCAGAAGCGCTGTCTCGATCGCATGTCGGCCGTCGCCAGCGAAGGCCGCACGGTCCTGTTCGTCAGCCACAATCTCGCGGCCGTCGCGGCGCTCACCAAGCGAGGCATCGTGCTGAAGGGCGGCAAGCTCCTGTTCGACGGGCCGATCGACGCCGCGATCGCCCAGTATTCGGCGTCGCTCAGCAAGGGCAAGGCCGACCGGGATTGGGGCAAGGGGCATCACTCCGCGATCATCTCCGCCGATCTGCTCGACGCCCAGGGACTGCCGACCGAGACCTACGAGCCGGGAACGCCGTTCAACGTGCGGGTCGAGGTCGAGACCACGAACATGCCGGGCCTCGGCCTAGAGCTTCAGCTGCGCGACGCCAACAACCTGCCGGTTGGATTCTATTCATCGAGCATCTTCTCGCAGATCGCGCTGCCGAGCGAACCCGGCCGGCACGTCTTCACGCTGAGCCTGCAGCCGCTCTTCCTCGCGTCGGGCGATTACAGTTTCGACATCGCGACCAACTCGCTGACCATCGTCGTCGACCATGGCGTCTCCAACGCCATTCCGTTCACCGTTGCGGCATCGAGCCCGGGCGGCATCGCCTATGACTTCAAGCAGAGCCTCGGTAACGGCGTGGTCGCCCTGCAGCTCGCCGCGCCGCTGCGCATCGAGCGCAAAGAGCCCGAGCCGGCCTGACCGCCGCCGCCATGTCACGCGCGGTCTGCATCGTCAGTCCCGGCAATCTCGCTTCCAACCCGCGGGTGCTCAAGGAGGCGGACGCCCTGCACGATGCGGGGTACGACGTCACCGCCATCGTCTGCAACTACAACGCCGCACTACGCGAGGCCGACGACGAGATCGAGGCGGCGGCGCCCTGGAAAGTGATCCGCGTGCCGCGCTCGGCCGACGAGGGCGTGACCGCGCGTGCCGCCACGGCGCTGGCGAAGGGTCTTTCGGCCGTCGGATCGAGGGTGCCGGTCGGTATCGCCGCGCGCAGCGCCCGCACGCCGGTCTCGGCGCTCCTGCGCCGGACGCGCGAGATGAAGGCCGATCTCTATATCGCCCACTATGTTGCAGCGCTGCCGGCCGCCGCCGAGGCTGCCCGCCGGCATGGCGCGCTGTTGGGATTCGATGCCGAGGATTTCCATTCCGGCGAGGGCACGGGCAGTGCCGACGATGCTTTCCGCATGCGCATGATCGGGATCGTCGAGGGCGCGATCCTGCCCGAGTGTGCGCACCTGACCGCTGCCGCGCCGCTGATCGGCAAGGCCTATGCAGCGCGCTACGGCATCGCCGAGCCGGTTACCGTCCTGAACGTCTTTCCCCTGTCGATGGCGCCCGCCGTGCCCAAGACACGAGGCGAGGGGGCGGCGCTGCGCGCCTACTGGTTCTCGCAGACGATCGGGCCGGATCGTGGCCTGCAGGCCTTCATCCAGGCCATGGCGCAGGCCACCGCACCTGTGACGCTCGACATTAGGGGCAGCAATCGCTGGGGCCATGGCGATGCGCTGCTGGCGCTGGCGGCGTCGCTCGGCATCGGCGACCGCGTGAAGCTGCTGCCGATGGCGCCGCCGGGCGAGATGGTGAGGCTGGCGGCCGACTACGATGTCGGCCTGTCGCTGGAGACCGACGTCAGCGAGAACCGCCGGATCTGCCTCACCAACAAGATCTTCACCTACCTGCTGGCCGGGTTGCCGGTGATCATGAGCGATACGCCGGCGCAGAAGTTGCTGGCCGCCGATCTCTGGCGCGCGGCCCGGCTGTGCTCGCTGTCCGATCCGGCGGGACTGGCCCGGACGCTGGACACGCTTGCGTCGCCACCGATCCTCGCCGAGTCTGCCGAGACGGCGTGGCGCCTGGGGCGCGAGCGCTACAACTGGGACAAGGAGCAGGACGTGCTGCTGCAATCGGTGGCCGCCGCCTTCGCGCGGCGGGAGACGGTCCGCTGATGCGCCTGCTGCTCACCGCGGATCCAGAGATCGAGGTCCCGCCGCGCCTCTATGGCGGCATCGAACGCATCGTCGACGTGCTGGTCCGCCGGCTGCGTGCGGCCGGGCACACGGTCGGGCTGGTGGCGCGGCCGGGCTCCGAGTGTCCGAACGATGCGTTCTTTCCCTGGCCGGGGCTGAGTTCGCTCTCGCGATCGGACACCGTGCGCAACACGCTGGCGCTGTCGCGAGCGGTGAAGTCCTTCAAGCCCGACGTCGTCCATAGTTTCTCGCGCATTGCCTATCTGCTGCCGCACCTGCGCGGCCGCATCCCGCTGATCATGTCGTTCCAGCGCGAGCCGACTCACCGCACCGTTAGCATGGCCGTTCGCCTTGCCGCGCCGGGACGCATCACCTTCACGGGCTGCAGCGAGTACATCGCGCGTCGCGGCCGGCCGGCGGGCGGCGAATGGCACGGCATCCCGAACTTCGCCGACACCGAGGGGCTCACGCTCGGTGCGGCGTCCGTGCCCGATGATGCGCCTCTGGTGTTCCTGAGCCGGGTCGAGGAGATTAAGGGCGCACACTGGGCGATCGAGATCGCACGCCGCACCGGCCGCAAGCTCATCATCGCCGGCAACCATTCCGATCGCGACGATCCGGAAGGCCGGTTCTGGCGCGAGAAGATCGCGCCGGAGATCGGCAAGGGCGGCGTCGAATATGTCGGCCCGGTCGACGACGTGCAGAAGAACGCGCTGCTGGGCCAGGCGCGGGCCATGCTGGTACCGATCCAGTGGGACGAGCCGTTCGGCATTGTGTTCGCCGAATCGCTGGCCTGCGGAGCGCCGGTGATTTCCTGTCCGCGCGGTGCGCTGCCGGAGATCGTGCGCCCCGGCGTCGATGGCTTCCTGATCAAGTCGATCGAGGAAGGCTGCGAAGCGGTGGAGCGCGTGGGGCCGCTAGATCGTGCCGAATGCCGCCGCCGCGCGGTCGAACATTTCTCCGCGGACGCCGTCGTCGCGCGCTACATCGAACTCTACACCAAGGTGCGGGCGCGTCTGGCGCGGTCATGACACGAAGGGTTGCCCTCGTCAGCGGACACTTCCCGCCGAGCAACCTCGTGGGTGCCCAGCGGGCCCGCCTATGGTCGCGCTATCTTCCGGAGTTCGGGTGGGAGCCCGTCGTCGTCACGGGCGATCCAGCCGAGTACGAGGAACGGCCCGATCCCGATCTCGAGCGCCTCGTCGCACCGGGACTCAGGATCGTTCATGCAAAGACGATGTCGACCCGGCCGGTGCGCCTGGTTGGCGACATCGGCATCCGGTCGTTCTGGGGGTGCTATCGCGCGCTTGCGAAGCTGGCGAAGGCGCGCGAGATCGACTTCGTGATGGTGACCATCCCGTCGAACTTCCTGGCGCCGGTGGGGCGTCTCGTGCATCTGCGCAACGGCCTGCCATTCGGGATCGACTACCAGGATCCCTGGGTCAATCGCTGGACCGGCAACGAGACGCCGTTGAGCCGCGCCTGGGCCTCGAACAAGCTGGCCGAGCTGCTGGAGCCCTGGTCGGTGCGTGACGCCGCGCTGATCACCGGCATGGCGCCGGGCTACGTGGCCGGCATGCTGGAGCGCAATCCCGAGGTCGCGGCGAAGTCGGTGCTGGCCTACATGCCGATGGGCACGGCGCCGGAGGACTACGCGCTGGTGCGCGGCCTCGACCGTGCGCCGTTCCTGTTCGATCCGAAGGACGGCAACTTCCATATGATCTACGCCGGAGCGTTGCTGCCGGCGGGCTTCGTGGTCCTCGATGCCTTCCTTGCCGGCCTGCGCACGCTGCGCGATCGCGCGCCGCAGGTGGCGTCGCGGCTGCGCGTGCATTTCGTCGGCACCGGCAGTTCACCCGACGATCCGAAGGGCCATCGCGTCCTGCCGCGGGCGCAGGCCGCAGGCGTCGCGGAGATGGTCGACGAGCATCCGCATCGCATCGGCTACGTCGATACGCTCAATCACCTGATGAACAGCAGCGCGGTGCTGGTGCTGGGTTCGACCGAGCCGCACTACACGCCCTCCAAGGTCTTCCAGGCGATGCTGTCGGAACGGCCGGTCTTCGCGCTTCTCCATCGCGTCAGCACGGCGGTTGCGATGATCCGCTCCGCCCATGTCGGCGAGGTGCTCACGCTGGCGGAGGGCGACCTGCCGTCACCCGAAGCGGTGGCGGCGTCGCTGCAGGGGTTCATCGAGCATCCGGCCTACGATGCGGCGTCGGTCGATTGCGGTGTCTTCGAGGGCTACTCGGCGCGCGAGTCGACGCGCCTGTTCGCCCAGGCGCTCGATCGGGCCTGCGCGGGGGGACCGCACGCATGAAGCGCCGCATCGGCTTCCTGGTCAGCCATCCGATCCAGTACTACGCGCCGATCTTCCGCGAACTCGCGCGGCGCTGCGACCTCACCGTCTTCTTTGCGCACAGGCAGGACGCAGCCGGGCAGGGAAAGGCAGGCTACGGCGTCGCCTTCGACTGGGACGTCGATATCCTGTCCGGCTACGAGAGCCGGTTCCTGAAGAACGTGGCGCGCGTACCCTCGACGCAAACCTTCGCCGGCTGCAACACGCCGGAGATCGCCGACCGGATCGCGGAAGGCCGCTTCGACGCCTTCGTCGTGCCGGGCTGGTCGTTGCGCTCCTATTGGCAGGCGGTGCGGGCCTGCCGGCGCGCGCGCGTGCCGGTCATGGTCCGCGGGGATTCCCAGCTCGCCGGGCAGCGCGGCGGTACGGTCGGCAAGGTCAAGGGCGTGGTCTTTCCGCACATGCTGAAGCAGTTCGACGCCTGCCTCTATGTCGGCCAGCGCAATCGCGAATACCTCGAACACTACGGCGTGCCGCCGAAGCGGCTGTTCTTCTCGCCGCACTGCGTGGACAACGACGCCTTCGGCCGAGCGAGCGACGCTGCGCGGGGCATGGGCGGACGGGGGCCGAGCGTGAGCCGGCGACGCGTGCTGTTCGTGGGGCGGCTGGTCGACAGCAAGCGTCCGATGGACGTGGTGCAGGCGGTCGGGCGGCTGGTTTCCGAGGGACATCCTGTCAACCTCGCGATTGCGGGGGCGGGCGAGCTCCAGGGCCGGATGGAAGAGGCGGCCCGGGCCGCCGGTGTCGATGCGACGTTCCTGGGCTTCGTGAACCAGAGCCAGCTCCCGGGCGTCTATGCCTCGTCCGACGTGATCGTCCTGCCCTCGATTGCCACCGAGACCTGGGGGCTGGTCGTCAACGAGGCGATGGCCTGTGGCGTGCCCGCCGTGGTGTCCGATGCCGTCGGCTGCGGCCCCGACCTGATCCAGCCCGGCGCGACCGGCGCGGTGGCGCCGCTCGGCGACGTGCCGGCGCTGGCCACCTCCATCGCCTCGGTTCTCGCCCTCGATCCCGGCCTGACGCGGCGGGCCTTGGCCGAGCGAATGGAAATCTATTCGCCGGCGCGCGCGGCGGACGGCGTGCTGGAAGCCGCCGATGCCCTTGCCGCCGGGAGTCGGCTAAGGTGACGGCGTGAGCGACATCTCTGTCGTAATTCCGACCTTCAACCGTCTGTGGGCCCTCCCTCAGGCCGTGGAGTCGTGCCGGTCGGCCGGCGGAGACGTCGAGATCGTGGTCGTCGACGACGGCAGCACCGACGGCACCTGGGACTGGCTGCAAGCGCAGCAGGATATCGTCGCGATCCGGACCGACAACTGGGGCAAGGACTGGGCGGTCGAGACGGCCCTTGCCGCCGCAAGGGGCGAGTATGTGCGCTTCCTCGATTCCGACGACTGGCTTTGCGAGGACGCCAACGCCGACCAGCTCGCACTCGCGCGGGAGACGGGGGCGGATCTCGTCGTCGCGGGATACGAGGATTACGACGAGGAGAGCGGCGAACGGCGGGTCAACGCCTGGAACGATTGCGACGACTTCATCGCCCAGCAGCTCGGCGAGGGTTGGGCGTCGCACTATTCAGCCTTCCTGTTCCGCCGCGAGCTGATCCGTGGCATTCCGCACCGGCAGGACTTCGCGCTGCGCGACGACCGGCTATTCATCCTCGAGGTCGCGATGCGCCAGCCGCGGCTCGCGGTCTATCGCCAGCCGGCGTTCGTGCATCGTCGCCATGCAGGCGAGCGCCTTCAATACACGGCAGGCTTCAAGCGCGACCTCGGCTACTGGACGCACATCGCGATCTACCGGAAGGTCCTGGGCCTGCTCGAACAGCGCGGCGAGTTGACGGCGCGCCGCAAGCAGGCGGCCATCAGAACGCTGTGGCCCAACGTGCGATCCTTCGCCAAGGCATATCCGCGCGAAGCGGCGGAGGTCGTCGACTGGATCTACCGGCTCGATCCGCAGTTCGTGCCGCCCGTGCGGCCCGCCCTGGCCCTGGCCTACAGGCTGCTGGGGTTCGCCGCGACCGAGCGTCTGTTGCGCCTCCGGTCCCTTCCGCAATGACGCCTCCGGATGTCGCTACGGGAGGAAGGCCGGGCAGGCGGCTGCGCGTCGTGCACTGCGTCGGCTTCTACTTTCCGGATTCGACCGGCGGCACCGAGGTCTATGTCCGCGACCTGGTGACGGCCCTGTCGGCCCACGCCATCGACAACACCATCATCGCCGCAACGGACGGTTCCTACGACCGCTACACGTGGAACGGCGTCGAGGTGGTGCGCTATCCCATCGATGCGCCGGAAATCCAGAAGGTCCGCGACCGGAGCGTGCGCAGGCGCCGGACCATGTTCCAGGAGCTGGTGGAGTCGGCGAAACCCGATCTGTTCCATCTCCATTCCTGGACCAGCGGCGCGGGCCTACGGCATCTTCGGCAGGTCGCGCGCATGGACATTCCCAGCGTCGTGACGATGCACGTACCGTCGCCGATCTGCATGCGCGGCACGATGCTGCTCAATGACGAAAAGCCCTGCGACGGACTGATCGATGACCGGCGCTGCGCGGAGTGCTGGGCCCTCGACCGCGGTTTGCCCGCGCCGGCCGCCTATCTCCTGTCGCGGTTGCCGCGCTGGGATGTCAGCGACAGCGTGGTATCCCGCGTTTCGCAGAGGGCCGCGACGTTGCTGTCGGCAAGAGCGGCGGCGGCCACCAAGGCCCGTCAGCTTCGGTCGATGGCGACGCTAAGCGAGCGCATCGTGGCGCCGAGCGAATGGGTGCGGGCTGCGCTCGCCGAGAATGCCATTCCGCCGGAGAAGATGGTGGTGTCGGGACAGTCCGCCAGTGCCGAGTTCTCCGACCGCAAGCAGAGACCGCTGGAAGCCGCCGGTCGCCGCGAGATCGTGATCGGCTTCCTCGGACGGCTCGAACGCTACAAGGGCGCGGACATGCTGGTGCGCGCCCTCGAGTTGCTTCCGCCCGACCTGCCAGTGCAGCTGCGGATCGCCGGCATCGGCCAGGATGCACGCTTTGCCAGGCGCATGGAGAACGCCGCGCAGAAGGATAGGCGCATCCAGTTGATGGGCCTTGTCAGGCACGAGAAGGTGCCCGAGTTCCTGGCGGACATCGACGTGCTCGCGGTGCCGTCGCGCTACATGGAAACCGGTCCGATCGTGGTGCAGGAGGCGAGGGCGCTCGGCATCCCGGTGATGGGCGCCGATCTCGGCGGCATCTCCGAGCGCGTCCATCATGGCGTGGACGGCTGGTTGCTGCCGTTCGACGATCCCCAGCCGTGGGCCGAAGCGATCCGGGTCGCCGCCACCGACCGGGCGGAAGTCGCGCGCCTGTCGGGTAACATGCGGCGCACGCGATCGATTGACGACGTGGCCGACGACATGGCGACTCTCTATCGAGACATCATGGCCAACCGGCCGACGTCGGCGGAGGTCGATCGCTAGTGCCGCTGCGCTCGCCCCTGAACCTGTTCTACGAGGAGCCCGATTCGGACCGCTGGGCGCCGTTCGACCGCTATCCCCGGAGGCTGGTGCGCTGGGCCCTGCGCGGACCCAAGCAGCCCGGCGGCACGATGCGCGTCTATCTCAACCTGTGTGCCGGGCTCGACCGGCTGAACGTGCCGTACCGCATCAACGATTACCGGCATATGCGGGAAAACCCGCACGAACTGGCCTGCGTCATCGGCCAGCCGCATGTTCTGGCAAAGCTGCCGCAGGAGACGCCGATCCTGTTCGGCACTTCCATCTACAACCACCCGAGCGACGATCCCGAACTGCTCTGCCGCCGCAGGATTCGACGCGTGCTGGTGCCGAGCCCCTGGGTGGAAAAGATGTTCTCGACGGTCTGGCCGGGCTGCATCACCGTCTGGCCCTCCGGCATCGATACCGACCGCTGGTCGCCGTCCCGTCGTGCCAACAAGGATGTGGATGTCCTGATCTACGACAAGATCGTCCGGCATCGCAGCCGCTACATGCGCACCATCGTCGAGCCGATGCTTGCCGAACTCCGGCGCCGGCGGCTCAGCGTGGAGATGCTTCGCTACGGCTTCTACCGCGAGGAGAGGCTGCACGACCTCAGCCGGCGGACGCGCGCGATGATCTATCTCAGCCATCACGAGACGCAGGGTCTCGCCGCGCAGCAGATGCTGGCGTCAGACGTGCCGCTGTTCGCGTGGGACCAGGGCGGGCTGTGGAAGGACCCGAAGTATGCGCCTCATCTCGTGCGTTTCGCGCCGGTGACGTCGGTGCCCTACTGGGACGAGCGGTGCGGCATGAAGTTCAAGGGCAGCGGCGACGTTCTGCCGGCGTTCGACCGATTCTGGTTCGGTGTCGAAGCGGGCCTCTATGCGCCGCGCGAGATGATCGCCGAGAAGTTCACGCTCGAGGGCCAGGCCATGGCCTACCTGGCGCTGGTCGACACCTACGGCGCAGGCTGACCTTCTCTCAGGATCGTCCGTGGCCAAGACGGCGCAGCAGGGCGCGCGGCAGGCCGAGTTCGACGAGGAAGCGGCGGGTCACGTCGGACAGACCGTAGGCAAGGGCCCGGACGCTCGAATTGCCGTGGATGACGATGCGGAAATTCACGTCGATCGTGTCGGTGTACCAGCTCTTGTAGCGTCCGAGCGTGCGCATGAAGTCGAACCAGGTGCGTGACCGCGCATGGTGCTCGACGAGGGCGAACAGCAGCGCGGCACCGACCCGTTCGCTCTGGAACGAACGATCGCGCGCGGGCATGTAGTAATAGGCCTTCCGGTCGTCGACGAAGCCGAAATGCCCGGCCGCGATCCGCCCGTCGAACAGCAGAAGCGAGAGGTCCAGATGCGCGCGCATCCCCTCGCTGGTGACCAGGGCGTCGAAGAACTTGCCCTCCCTGTCGCGGCCGAGCGGGCTGCCGGGCCAACTGCCGACATGCAGCTCGCGGAAGGCCGGCCAGTGAGACGCGAAGTCTTCGCATCCAATCCGGACGTCGAAGCCGCGGGCCCGCAGCGCGTCGAGGCGGCTGCGCACGCGGCGAAGCCGGCCGGCGTCCTCCGTGGCGTGGCCGGGCCGGAGGTCGCGCACCGCGACGGGGGTGAGGATGTGGGTCCGCACGGTCCAGTCGTGACGCGCCTGCGCGGCATTGACGAGTTGGAACGTCGTGGGATCGCGACTGCAGAACTGTTGCAGGTCGAGGACATCCCAGCGTTCGGCCCGGTCGGCGAGGAAGGCCAGGATCTCGTCGACCGTGCGCCCTCTGTGAGTGCCCGCGCGGATCAGGATGTTCTGATAGTCGGCGAGGCCCGCGACGATGGTTTCCGCGACCTTCACCGCGATCCCGAACGACCGCGTGCGCCGGATGCAGAACGGGGCGATGGCCGCGATCGGACCGTCGGGCGCCTCGCGCGCCACGACGATGAAGAGCTCGTCGTCCGGCCGGCAATGGCGGAAGAACAGGAAGCTCCATTCCCAGCGATAGAAGATCTCGGGGAATTCCATGCGATCCACGAGTTCGTTCCACGCCGGCCGCAGCCGCTCGAAGGCGTCGACCGTGGTCACGAGTTCGAGGGCGAGCGCCATCGTCAGACGCGCTCCGGCTTGCGCGACACGTAGTAGATCCAGGGATTTGAATCGTGTGCCAGACGGGGATCGTCGCCGGGAACGAATTCGCGGCTCTCGTTGCCGGCACAGACGATGTCGACCATGCCGAGCCGGCGCAGCTCGGCCACACCGACATCGGGCCGGACATAGTAGAGCGCCGAGGAGCGGAAGGAGTGCGTGCCGTCATGGACCCGGCCGGCGGCCAGCGGCATGCGGTACTGCAGCAGGCCGTTCTTCGCCCAGAACACGCTCGACCACTTGAACGAGCGCAGCGTCTCGCGCAGGCTTGCGTGCACGCGGAAGCGGAAACGGTCTGTGATCGCGGGCAGATAGTTCGCGTTGTGGCTCGAGAAGGCCATCAGCCCGCCGGGCCGCAGCACGCGGCGCATCTCGCCGAGCGCCATGCCGCGCTCGCGCGCGTCGAGATGATCGATGCCGTTGTAGCTGAAAAGCACGAAGTCGCAGCTCTCGTCCGCAACAAGCTCGAGCCGGCGCGCGTCGGCGACGGCGAACCGGAAGGCCGGGAACTCCGTCTTGCATCGCGCGATCATCGCGGCGGAATAGTCGACGCCGAGATAGGAGCGTGCGAGGGGCGCGAAATGCCGCGTGGTCCGGCCACCGCCGACGCCGATGTCGAGCATGTCCATCGAGCCGAGCGACGGGCGCAGTTGGGCCAGCAAGGTCTCTTCCGGCTTCTGCAGCCCGTCGGGCCGTGCATAGAGCGCCACGATGTCGGGCGACTCGTAGGTCGCGTGCGTGAGGTCCGAGGCAAAGCCGTTCATGCCTTGCCCCACTCTGAATCCCAGTCGGTAATCGTGCCCATGCGGCCGATCGTGCCGAGTTGCACCGGCAGCAGCCTGTCGACGAGGCGGGCCGGCAGCCATTGGCGCAGCGCCAACACGAAGCGGAGGTAGGAACGGTCGAAGTCGAACGGCTGGCGACGCTGCCGGCGGCCGGTCCGAGCGATCAGCCGGTCGGGATAGTTGCGGGTCGCCATGAGCGACGGCGCGTTCTGGCTCACGAAGGCCCCCAGCATGCGCTTCTTGTCGGCGAGTTCGGACGGCGACATCCGCAGCTTCAGGATCGACCTTCCGTCGACGCCGTCGGGCGGGCCGTTATAGGCGACCAGGCCGAACAACCAGCGAGCACAGAGCGCAAGGATGCGGTGCGGCGTATGGAGCAGGGAAACATACGGGCTGTATTCCGGTGCTTCGAACACCGCGAACCGGTCGGCTGGCACGATCAGCAGGTCGATCAGCGCGGCGGTCATGTCGTGATGGACATGGCCGCCCTCGAACGCCGGCATGACGATCGCGGTCGGCTGGAAGTCGTCGATGATGCCGCGCAGGGCCGTCGCGGCCGTGCGCAGCTTCGCGGGATCGCGGCTCTGCAGCGGTGGCATCAGATCGAGGAACCGGAGATCGGCCACGCCGAGGCCGGCGATACTCCAGGCCGCACGCGCTTCGGCTTCGCGTCGTTCAGGCAAGGCCGGCGTTTCATCCCGGGCGAGATAGACCACGCGGGTGACGCCGCCCAGCCGGCTGTTGCGAAGTCCGAGACCGCCGGCCGAGATCACGCAGTCATCCTCGTGTGGCGCGAATATCAGCAGGCGGCCGGGCGTATCCCAGACCATCCAGCGCTCGATCGCCCGGATGCGCACCAGGGCGAGAAGCGCGAACGCCAGAAGCAGCGTGTAGAAGAGCGCGAAGGGCAGGGCGATCCAGAACAGGCCGGGCAGGCATGTGGCCAGCCAGAACAACAGGGCGGCGGCGGCCAGCAGCGCCACGACGATCGACGGCCGGAAGTCGATGCGGAGCTTCATTCGATCGCGGAGCCCATTCCTGCAATACCTATGCTATCAATCGGCCCGATACATCAAGCCCTTGCCGAATCACTGGACACGCCTTGCGCCTTCTTCACGTCGTTCCGACCTATCTGCCGGCCACCAGATACGGCGGCCCGATCCGGTCGGTCCACGCGCTCTGCCGCGAACTGGCCGCGGCCGGACATGACGTGCAGGTCTTCACCACCAGCGTCGACGGTCCCGGCAACAGCGACGTGCCGCACGGGGTGCCGGTCGACGTGGAAGGCGTGAAGGTCACCTATTTCCCGAGCCGCGTGCTGCGCCGCCTGTACTGGTCGCCGCCGATGGCGCGCGCGCTGTCGCACGCGACGGCGGGGTATGACGCGGTCCATCTCCACTCGGTCTTCCTGTGGCCGATCCTCGCCGGTGCCCGCGCCGCAAGAGGGGCGGGCGTACCCTATGTGATCTCGCCGCGTGGGATGCTCGTACCCGAGTTGATCCGCCGCAAGAGCCGCTGGGTGAAGGAAGCGTGGATCCGCCTGATCGACCGGCCCAATCTCGAGCACGCGGCGGCCGTGCATGCGACGTCGGCGATCGAGGCGCAGCATATCGCGAGCTTCGGCTGGCGCCTCCCGCCGATCGCCATGATCCCGCACGGGGTCGACGATCCGCCACCGCCTTCGTCGAGGCCTTTGTCGCCTGACATCGTCGCTGCCCTCGCGGGCGGTCCGATGGTCCTCTCTTTCGGTCGCCTGAGTTGGGAGAAGGGCCTGGACCGCGTGATCGCCGCCCTTGTCGAGGCGCCCGCCGTGCGCGCGGTCATGGCCGGCGACGATGCCGACGGTCACGCCGCCTATCTCGCGTCCGAGGCCGCGCGCCATGGCGTCGCCGATCGCGTGACGATCATCGCGCGTCATGTCTCCGGTGCCGACAAGGAGGCCCTTTTCGCAGGCGCGCGTCTCTTCGCAATGACCTCGCTGTCGGAGAATTTCGGCATCGCCGCCTTCGAGGCGATGCGCAGAGCCGTACCGGTTCTCGCGACGCCCGATGTCGGCATGTCGGAGATCGTGCGTGCGACGCAGGCAGGTCTCGTCGTCGAGCCGACGCCTGCCGCCATCGCGGCCGGCTTGCGCACGATGTTCGCTGACCCCGATGTTTGCCGTCGCCAGGGCCTGGCAGGGCAGCGCCACGTCGTCGATCACTATGGCTGGCCGGCCGTGGCGCGCCGCATGGCGGAGCTCTACAGGTCGATCGCGGATGCAGCCCGGCGGGGAGCGGCCGCGTGATGCAACTGCTGGAACAGAGTCCCTTCGATCCGGCCAAGGAGCCGCGCATCGTCATCATCGCCGACTGGCTACCGCCCGATTTCGGTGCGGTCGGTCAGTACATGCTGATGCGGGCGCAGGCGTTGGCGGAGCAGGGGCATGACGTGACTCTCGTCGGTCTCTCGACCGCGCCGGGCTCGACGGTCCGGCGGCTTCGGGGCAAGGGACATCTGACGGAGATCCGACTGAATGCGCGCCCGGTCCCCCGCGGCTCGCTCGTCGGACGCATGCTGTGGACGATCGCGACCAACCTGCGCCTCATCCTGGCGGCGTTCGGGCCGCTGCGAGCTGCCGACGGCATCGTGTTCACGGGCTCGCCGCCGTTCCTCATCCATCTGCTGGCACCGCTGAAGTTCCTCTGGCGGGGGCGGCTCATCTACCGGATCACCGATTTCCATCCAGAGTGCCTCATCGCCGCCCGGGACAGGCCCTCGCGGGCCCTTGGCTTTCTGCTGGGATTGACGAATTTCTGGCGCCGGAAGGTCGACGGGTTCGAGGTTCTCGGGGAGGACCAACGTCGTCGCCTCACCCAGACCGGTATCCCGGCCGATCGCATCGCACTGGTCCGGGATGGATCGCCCGTCTCGTTCGCGGGCGACACGCAAGTCGAGCCGCTGCCCGCAGAACTGGCCGGCAAGTGCGTGCTGCTTTACTCGGGCAATTATGGCGTCGCCCATGAGGTGGAGACCGTGGCGCGGGGCTACGAGCTTCACCACAGTTCCGGAAGCGGCCGTGTCCACCTGTGGCTTAGTGCCACAGGAGCCGGGGCGGAAGATCTGGCCGCGCGGTTCGCGGCCGCTGGCCTTCCGTTCCATCGATCCTCGCCGGTCCCCCTCGAACGATTGTCGGGACTTCTCCGTGCACCGGCCGCTCACCTCGTCACCCTGCGGGACGCGTTCGTCGGCTATGTGATGCCGTCCAAAATTTATGCATGCATCGAATCGGGCAAACCGGTCCTTTTCGTGGGGAGCGCCTCTTCGGATGTCGATTTGCTCGCGGGTCCCGCGCCCGCGGGTTACTGGCGGGTCCCGTGCGGCGACGCTGACGGGTTTGCGGCGGCGCTGGAGAAAGTGGCCGACCGGTGCCGGTCCGGCACGTCCTGACCTTGCTGATGTAATGCAACTTATGCCCTCAAATCACCTTGGGACTCGGCAATCAATGGCGTAGGTAAGGGCAGCGGATGCCTGTGCCCCGCTCTTCCGGGCGTTTCACGTCTGGGTGTACAGAGAGGGGCGGGACTTGGCTTTCTGCACGCGATTCGCTATTTTGTTTACGGACTTGGATGGGACCGAACCGTGTTTCTCGGGGAGGGCCAAGTGGGTGCTGCTTCCAAAAATTGATCGTGTTGTCTTTCGAGGCTCATGATCGGGTTGGGTCAAATGTTTAAAATTGCACTTCGGACGCAGGGTTTAGCGGCGGTGTCGGTCCTACTGTGGACGGCGGGCGCCGTTGCGCAGGTGGGTCCTGAAGTGGCCCAGGCGCCCCCGGGAGCTTCGCAGCAGAGTGGCGGTCCGAGCCAGGGCACGGGCCCTGTGCAGGGCGCCGGTCCGATGCAGGGTGCGGGTCCGGCTGGCCCCACCGGTGGCGTGCCGGGCGGCCCCGCAAGCGATCCCCAGCAGGCTCAACAAGGCCCGCAGCAGGGTGGCGGTCCTCTCCAGAATGCCGGTCCATTGCAGGGCGCCGGCCCACTCCAGAGTGCAGGCCCCCTTCAGAGCGCCGGTCCGCTTCAAAGCGCCGGTCCGCTCCAGAGCGCGGGTCCGTTGCAAACCAATGGTCCCCTCCAGAACGCCGGTCCTTTGCAGCCGGCCGCCCCGCTTCAGAACACCGCGCCGGACGGCGGTCCGCCGGGCGGGCTGGAAAGCCTGACCAACACGGGTTCGCCACTCATTCCGCCGCCGGACAACAACCCCGTGAATTACGGAGCGTTCCCAGGCGGCCCGACAGGCGGCCCGACGATGCAGCAGCTCATCGCGCAGATGCTGGCGGGGCCGGACGGAACGTCTTCGCCGACGCTCGTCGCCTTGATCAATTCCCTGTCCCCCCCGGGGCAGCCGCCGGGACAGCCTCCTGCGCAGCCGCCTGGACAGCCTCCGGGGCCGCCGCCGATCTTCACGCCGATCAACAATCCGCAGCCGCCCGGCCCCCCGATCTATGTGCCCTCGGGGCCTCTTCCTCCGATCTATGACACGCCGCCGTCGCAGCAGCAGAGCCCGAGTTAGTGCGTCGAAGCGTCTGCGTGGAAGCTTCTTCCAGCCGACACTAGGACCGCTGCCCGGATGGCCTTCGGAACCCATGGCTATTAGTGCGAATCGATCGCAGCTGACTTGGTCGCCTGTTCTTGGCTGGGTGTTGCTGGCCTGTGCGACGTCGGCGGCCCAGGCCCAGACCGAGACGTCGTCTCCGGCTGCGCAGATCATGCTCGAGCAGGCCCCGGTCATCGATATCCCCGACGTGCCGGTTTCCGTTACCGGCGCCGTGAATGCCCCGGGCGAGGTCGGGATCGCGGTGGGCGCTTTCACGCTCTATCCGTCCATCGAGGTTCAGGCCGGGTTCGACAGCAATGTCTTCGCGACGTCGGCGCCAACGGTCGGCTCTCCCTACACCCTGATACGGCCTGTGGTGGAGTTGAAGTCCGACTGGCTCAATCACTCGATCCGGGTCCTGGCCGGAGCGGGTTTCGGCATCTATACAAATGCCAGCACGCAGAATTACTGGAACGGCAACCTGCAGATCGACGGCCGTCTCGATATCCGGGAGGATTTCTACGCCACCGGCATGGTCGCCGTGCGGCGTCAGACCGAGGCACTCGGCACACCCAATGCGCTGGTGGCGACTTCGCCCACGGTGGTCGATTCGATTCCGGTCGAGGTCGGCCTGTATCAGCGTTTCAACCGCTTTTTCTATGATTTCAGGGCTTCGGCGACGCGATACAACTACACCGACAACAGTATCGTGAGCGTCGGTGGACTGCCCGCGGCCAGCCGCAACCGCATGGAGTACGACGAGCGCGTGCGACTGGGCTACGAGGTCATGGACGGCGTCGACGTCTGGGTGGCTCCCGGCCTCAACCAGCGCATCTACGACGAGTTCGTAAATGCCTTCGGCCAGCAGCGCGATTCGACCGGCTGGAACGTCAATCTGGGAGCCACCCTCAAGTTGACGACGAAGAGCATCCTCGAAGGCTATATCGGCTACTCCACGCAGACCTACATAGCCGACGGCACGACCACTCCGGCCTTCACATTCGGCCTTTCTGGAAGCTGGAACGGCTACGAACCCCTGACGATCCGCCCGTCGTTCATCCGGTCGATCAACGAATCGGCCTACAGCAACTACATCAACTACGTGTCGACCGCGGTCGGCATCGATTTCACCTATGATATCCACGACGCCTGGCAGATGGTCGGCGGCACCGGCATCAATATTGCGGATTTCACGCCGGCGCCCGGGTCGGGTGTGGGACCCCGCACGGATTACTACTGGCGCGCGTCACTGGGTTTGCTGTATGCACTGCGACCGCAGATACAGCTCGGCCCGCTTTACGAACATACGACCGGCTGGTCGACCGACGTCGCATCCGGCGGCCCGTCCTATACCCGGGAAGTGGTCTCTCTTAGGCTTGTTGCAAAACGGTGATCTGGTGAACGTGCGTCCTTTCCTCTCCCGTTGCCTCGGGCCGCTTCTGGTGGCGATGGCTCTGACAGTCGGTGCCTGCGATCCGCAGCCGCCTGCTTCGACGATGACCATCCAGCAGCCGTCGCAGGGCACCCAGAACCTGCGTCTTGGCGAGTATCGCGTCGCGCCGGGCGACCGGCTGCGGGTCGTGGTGCTGTCCGATACTGAATTGTCGGGCGAGTACGAAGTCGACTCGACGGGTATGATCTCGCCGCGCATGGCCGGCCGGGTCGTCGTGCTGGGCATGTCGATGCCGGAGATCGAGGCGATGCTGGCCGACCGCTATCGCTCGGGGGGATACCTGCGCAATCCGCGCATCAGTGTCGATCTCGTGTCGCGCCGCCCGTTCTACATCGTGGGCGAGATCGGCCGGCCGGGTTCGTTCCCCTACGTTTCGGGGATCAACGTCCTGCAGGCGATCGCGATTGCCGGCGGATACACGCGTCGCGCGTCCAAGACGCGTATCACTATTCAGCGCTTCAATGCGCAGCAGGGGCAGGAAGAGACGGTAACGGAGGATTCACCCGTGGGACCGGGCGACATCATCCGCGTGCCGGAGCGTTGGTTCTAGTTCTAAGGTCTGCGTAAGGCTTTCGGACCGAAGAGTTCTTGGGGATGGGCGATGTGGGATCGCCCATCGGGTGGGGTGACGTGCCGCGGCAGGTCCGGTAGCGGGCTGCCTTGGTGCGTAACTCGAATGGGTGTCGTCGCGAGTTATCTTTTTCGCGGAGTGTTGTGGGATGGGATCGTTACCGAGGGCAGACCACATGGTCGATGAGCCCAACCAGAATCGTATCGTGCCTGCGCCTGATGCCGCAGCGCTCGCGCCCGTTCGTCCGGTGGAATCACCGAACGAACTGTGGGAATGGCTGCGCCTGCTCAATCGCCGCAAGGCCTTGATCCTGGGGTGCGGTCTCATCGCGACGGCGCTGATGGCGCTGATGATCGCGCAGGCCACGCCGCTGTACAAAGCCTCGTCGCGCATCATGCTCGATACGCGGACGTTCAAGGTGGTCAGCACCGAGGCGGCGCTGTCGGGTGTCGACACACTCAACATGGGCGCCATCCAGAGCGAACTGGAGGTCATCCAGTCCGAGTTCCTGATCGGCCGAGTCGTCGACAAGCTCGGCCTTGCCAACAATCCCGAGTTCAACGGCACCAAGCCCCCGGGCTTCATCGACAACGCTCTGCAGCCGCTGCGTGACCTGTGGAGCACCGGCATCTCGACGTTGCTGGCGCCGCCGCCGAAGCCACAACAGGCGAGTGCCGCACCGGCTCCGGCACGCACCGGCCGTCCCGCCGAAGACAGCGACCCGCGCCGTCGTGCCGCGATCGGCGCCGTCGCCGGCCGTCTCAGCGTCACGCTGCTTGGCCGTACCTTCGTCATCCTCATCACGGTCGAGAGCCCCGACGGTACGATGTCGGCGCGCATCGCCAATGCGCTCGCCGAAGCCTATCTCGCCGACCAGATCGAGACCAAGAACGAGGCCAACCGCCGCGCCACCGAGTGGCTGGAGCAGCGTCTCGCCGAACTGCGCCGCAACCTGCAGCTCGCGGAAGAGGCGGTCGCCGCCTATCGGCGCGACAAGGGCCTGGCGGGCAGCCCCGAGGGGGCCGTTTCGACCCAGACGCTGTCGGACCTGAACAGCCGCTACACGGCGGCCAAGGGACGCCGGATCGAGCGCGAGGGTCGCCTGATCGCGCTCAGCAAGGCGAGCCTCAATCCCGGCGAACTCGCCAACATTCCGGAAGTCTCGGGCAACACGACGCTGTCGGCGCTTCGCATCCAGGACGTGGAGCTGACCCGCAAGAGTGCCGAACTCTCGTCTCAGCTCGGCGAGAATCACCCGAAGATCCAACAGGTTCGCAACGAGCTGGCTTCGATCCGGGCACGCTTCATCACCGAGACGCAGCGCATCACGCTGGCCGTCCGCGCCGAACTCGACGCGGCGAAGTCCGAGGAGGACGAGCTCAAGGAACTGGTCGACAAGGCGTCGGTCGTTTCCGGCACCGCCAGCCAGTACGAGGCGGAACTGAAGCAGCTGGAGCGGGAGGCGCAGTCCAACCGCACCCTGTACGAAGGCTTCCTGACCCGTTTCAAGGAGCTTCGCGAGCAACAGGACATCCAGCGCGCGGATGCCCGCATCCTCGCCTACGCCCATCCGTCGGGCGGGCCGTCCTCGCCCAACTACAAGACCGGCCTGATGGCCGCCTTCATCATCGGCTCGCTGCTCGGCATGGCCGGCGCGGTGGCCGCCGAGAAGCTCGACCGTGTGTTCCGCTCGGCCTCCCAGGTCGAGGAGGCCACCGGCGTGGGCGTGCTCGGCATGGTTCCGGAGGTCAAGGGACCGGCGACGACGCGTTCCAACGTGGTCAGCCATGTGCTGGAGAACACGACCTCGCCCGCGGCGGAGTCTATTCGAGCCGTGTTCACGGCGATCAGTCTCGGCAGCCTCGACCGGCCGCCGCGAATCATCGCCATCACCTCGTCGACACCGAGCGAAGGCAAGACCACCTTCGTGGCTGCGCTCGGCGGGCTGCTGACGAAGATGAACGCCTCGCGTCGGGTGCTGATCGTCGATCTCGACCTGCGTCAGGCGCGTCTGTCGGCGGCGCTCGGCCTCAAGGATCGCGGCGGCACGATCGACGAGTATCTGATGGGCATCAAGACGCTGGAGGATTGCACCCGCCGTCACGATCTCTCGGGCGTCGACTATATCTGCGCCCGCCCGAACACGCCGAACGCGCCGGAAATCCTCGAGTCGCACGCCATGAAGGCCGCCCTCGGCGTCTTCGCGGAGCGCTACGACCTGGTGATCCTCGACGGCCCGCCCGTCATGGCCGTCTCCGACGCGCGCATCATCTCGCGTCTGGCCGACTACACCGTGTTCATCGTGCAGTGGGCGAAGACCCCGCGCGAAGTCGTCAAGACGGCGATCTCCGCGCTGATGAACGTCACCAACCATGTCGGTGTCGTGATCAACCGGGTGAACCTGGCCAAGCATGCGCGCTACGGCTACGGCGACCACGGCGACTACTACTCGCGCTACCGCGGCTACTACGGCTCGGGCGCGGACATGGCGGCCAGAGCCGCCAATCGTCCGGCGCTCAAGCTGGCCTCGAAGAAGGCCTGACCGCGCCCATCGCGCGCCGGTGCCGCCGCCCCTCCCGCAAGGGAGGGGCGTTGCTTTTGGATCAAGGCGATTTGCAGCGCTTCGCGGCCGGCTGAAAAGCGATCAGAGACGCCAGAGCGTAACGCCTGCGGGCGTGGCCGACCGGTCGAGCAGTCCCGTGACGTCCGCGACGAAGCCGCCCGGTCCCGATTTCAGCAGAGGCTTCACGAGAGACCAGCCGCCCGCGCGATACGGCTTGTGCGCGACGGCAAGCACCACGGCGTCGGCGGGCTGAAGCTTGTCGAGCGGCGTCAGCGCGAGATCGTACTCCTCGTGCAACAGGTCGCCATCGGCCATCGGGTCGTGCAACTGAACGGTGATCCCGAAATCCTGCAGCTCGCGTACGATGTCGACGACGCGCGTGTTGCGGATGTCCGGCACGTTTTCCTTGAAGGTGACGCCCAGCACCGTGACGACGGGACGGCCGTTGCCGGCGTGCCGCATGACGCTCCGAACCACGCGGTTCGCGACATGCAGGCCCATGCTGTCGTTGACCCGCCGGCCCGAGTGGATGACGTGCGGGTGATAGCCCACTTCCTCGGCCTTGTGGGCGATGTAGAACGGATCGACGCCGATGCAGTGCCCGCCGACGAGGCCGGGCTTGAAGGGCAGGAAGTTCCATTTGGTGCCGGCGGCATCGAGAACGTCGCGCGTGTCGATTCCCAGGCGGTCCGAGATGAGCGCGACTTCGTTGATCAGCGCGATGTTGATGTCGCGCTGGGTGTTCTCCAGCACCTTGGCGAACTCCGCGACCTTGATCGATTCGGCGCGGTGCGTGCCGGCCTTCACCACGGCACGATAGGTGGCGTCGACGATGTCGAGCGTCTCGGGCGTGTCGGCGGATACGATCTTCAGGATGCTGTCGAAGCGACGCTCCTTGTCGCCGGGATTGATGCGCTCCGGCGAGTAGCCGACGTTGAAGTCCACCTTCCACCTGAGTCCCGACGCCTTCTCGAGGACCGGGATGCAGATGTCTTCCGTCACGCCGGGATAGACGGTCGATTCATAGACCACGATGTCGCCGCGCTTGAGCGTCCGGCCGATGGTTTCGGAGGCGCGCTTCAGGGGGCCGAGGTCGGGTTGCTTGCTGGCGTCGATCGGGGTTGGAACCGTGACGATATGGAAGTCGGCGGTCGCTAGATCCTTCGGATCGGACGAGAAGCGGAGGCCCGGCGCCTTCAGTAGTTCCGGCTCGACCTCTCCCGTGCGGTCGTGGCCGCTGGAGAGTTCGGAGATACGGCGCGGATCGATGTCGAAGCCGAGCACCTCGTAGCCGATGCGGCCGAAGCCGGCGGCGACGGGCAGGCCGACATAGCCGAGCCCGATGACGGAGATCTGACGTTTCATCTTGGCGATTTTTGACAGGTCGCGGGGCCGCTGGCATCCGTTTTCAACCGTCCGTGCCGGCCGGCCGCATCGCGCCGGACCGGGAGCTTCACCAGGAATGCGACGTCGAGTGCCAGGATCAGGCAGCCACCGGCGCGGGTCAGCGGCCGACGATGGCGCCGACGATGGAGGCGTTGTTGCGGATATCCGGCAGTTCTTCGGCCACGGCGTCGATCACCCGGTCGATCTGCTCCTGGCTGTGCTCCGACGTGATGAAGAAGCGCAGCCGCGCCTGGTTCTCCGCCACGCCCGGGAACACGGCCGGGACGACGTTGAAGCCTCGCTGCAGCAGCCGTTCGGACAGCATGACGGTCTGGCCGGAATTGCCGACGATGACCGGCACGACGGAGGCGCCGATGCTGAGACCGGTGTCGAGACCGCGCGCCTTGGCCCTTGCCAGCAGCGCCCGTCCGTTACGGCGCAGCGCCGTCGCGCGCTCCGGCTCGCGCTCCATTACCTCGATCGCCGCCGTGGCCGCCGCAGCGACCGGGGGCGCCAGACCGACGCTGAAGACGAAGCCTGGCGATGTGTAGCGCAGCAGTTCGACGAGCGCCCGGCTGCCGGCAATGTACCCACCGGCCGCGGCCAGCGTCTTGCTGAGCGTCCCCATCCAGATATCGACCTCCGTCGGGTCGATTCCCTGCTCTTCGGCGATGCCGCGGCCCGTCGTCCCGAGCGCGCCCGTGGCGTGCGCCTCGTCGACCATCAGCCAGGCGTTGTAGCGCCGCTTCAGCTTGATCAGGCCGGCGAGGTCGGGAATGTCGCCATCCATGCCGTACAGACCTTCCACCACGATCAGTGCGCGCCGATATCGCGCGCGATTGAGGCGCAGCGCGCGCTCGAAAGCATCGAGGTCGCCGTGCGGGCAAAGGATGCGCTTCGCGCCGGAAAGCTTGGCGCCCTCGGCGATGCTGTTGTGGATGAAGGCGTCGGCGACGATGAGATCTTCGGGACCCAGCAACTCACCGATCACCGACACGTTCGTGGCATGCCCACTCACGAAGGCGATTGCATCTTCGGTGCCGTTGAGGCGTGCCAGCGCGGCCTCGAGGTCGCGGTGCACCTGGCGTTCGCCCGACGACAGGCGGCTGGCGGACACGGACGTCCCGTACCGGTCGATCGCGGCCTTCGCTGCCGCGGCGACGGCAGGATGGCCGTTCAGCCCGAGGTAATCGTAGGACGAAAAATTGACGATTGAGCGCCCTTCGATCGACGTCGTGCTCGCCGCGCGGCCGTCGTGCAGGCGGTAGAACGGGTTGCCGATGTTGGTGAGGTCGCCGACCGCCTTCCAGATCTTCAATATCTCGTATTCGGGCAGGCTCGAGAAATCGAACTCCTTCCGGGCGCCTTCGGTCTTGGCGTGAGGGCGCGCAGGAGTGGCTGCAGACTGGCCCAATGCCTGCCGCACGCGATCGACGGTCTCCTGTGCTTCGTTTGATCGCGCCGGGGTCATGTGCCGTCTATCTGCTTGACCCTCTGCAGAACGGCAGTGACGGCCGCCTGCTGCTCAGAGGGAGACGCCGCCTCGGCTTCCTCGGCAAGATGGCTGGCGGACAATGCCGCAATCGGACCTGGCACGGCATCGCGCGCTGCTTCGCCCGTTACGAGCGGTGTGACGCGGCGTGCGACGTCGGCCGGCGTGATTCCGCTCGCGAGCGACATCATCGGCAACTCGATCTGCAGGGATGCTTCGACGGTCGTGCGGAGCTCCAGCATCATCAGCGAGTCCATGCCGATATCGGCAAGGGGTCGGTGGCGATCGATCTCCTTGGGCGGGAGGCGAAGCACGCGCGCGATCTCTTCGACGACGATATCGAGCAGCGCGGCGGTCGCTTCTTCCGCCGGCATCGCGCGCAACCGTTCGAGGGTGACGGCGGCCTGGCCGGACTGCCGGGAGGCGCTTCCCGTATCGATTGCGTTGAACGTGGGGGCACGCACGGCCGCCAGTTCACGCTTGGCCATGGCCCAGTCGACGCGAGCGATCGCGCAAGCATCCGTGATCTGCCGTCCCTGCGCGTCAAACGCCCAATCAAGCCCGTTAAGCGCCATGCGGGCCGGCATGAGGGTAGAGGCGAAGCGCCGCTTCAGGCTGGCATTGGCCTCGATGTGCCGGGCGAGATAGCCGGCATCCTCGATCGCGCCCCAGGCAACGGCGAGCGCGGGCAGCCCGCGGACGCGAAGGCGGCGCGCAATTCCCTCTACATAGGCATTGCCGGCGACGTAGTTGAACTGTCCCGGATTGCCGAACAGCGTGGTGGCGGAGGAGAAAAGCAGCAGGTAGTCGAGCTTGAGACCGCTCGCCAGACGCTCCAGGTTCAGCGCTCCGCTCGCCTTCGGGCGCAGCACGGTTTCGATCGACTCCCGGTCGGTGCCCTGGATCAGGCGATCGTCGAGCACCATGGCGGCGTGGACGATGCCCTTTACAGGGCGCCCGCGACCGAGCTGATCGACGAAACGCTTGAGGGCGGCGGCATCGGTGACGTCGACCGCCGCGACCTCGACCGTCACGTCCTTGCCGCGCAGCGCCTCGACCTGTTCGGCGGCGGCCTCGGAGAGATGTCCGGAGCGGCTGACCAGCGCGAGGTGACGGGCATTGCGATCCGCCAGCCATTCCGCGGTGGCCAGACCGAAGCCGCTGGTGCCGCCGACGACGACATGCCAGCCCTTCGCGTCCACCGGGAAGGTGTTGACCGGCACTTCGGCGCCACTGACCTGGCGCGAAGGCGATACGATGATCTTCCCGATATGGCCGGCGCGCTGCATCAGCCGGAAGGCGTCGGCGATATGCGCTCCGTCGAAGATGCGATGCGGCAACGGAGAGAAGTCCCCCTGCTCGAACAGCGCGACGACGTCCGCGAACAGCTGCTGCGAGAGGTCCTTGTGAGCGCCGATGAGCTGATCGACGTCGACACCGAAGTAGCTCAGGTTGCGGCGGAGTGGCCGCAGGCCGAGATGGGTATTGGCGTAGAAGTCGCGCTTGCCCAGCTCGATGAACCGTCCGAACGGCTTCAGGCAGTCCATCGAACGGATCATCGCCTCGCCCGCCAGCGAGTTCAGCACGACGTCGACACCCTTTCCGCCGGTGAAGCCCATGACTTCTTCGGCGAACGCCAGGGTGCGCGAGTTGCAGACGAAGTCCGCGCCGAGATTGCGGAGAAGCGCGCGCTTCTCGCCGGTGCCGGCCGTCGCAATGATGGTCGCGCCGCGACGCTTGGCGACCTGCAGGGCGGCGAGACCGACCGCGCCGGCGCCGCCATGGATCAGCACGGTCTCGCCGGCTTCCAGCCGGGCGAGATGCACGAGCGAATAGTAGGCCGTCAGGAACGCGACGGGCAGGGTCGTGGCGTCCTCGAGGGAGAGCTGGCCGGGCAGCTTGCTCACCGCGAAGGTGCGCGCGATGACATGGCTGGCAAAAGCGCCCGGCACGAAGGCCAGCACCCGGTCGCCCACCGCGAAGTCCTTCACGTCGGGACCGATGGTCACCACCGTGCCGGCACACTCCATGCCCAGGCCGGGACCGGCGTAGCCGTCTTCCAGCGCCTCTTCCGGAAGCAGACGCAGGTTCCACATCACGTCACGGAAGTTGAGACCCGTCGTCGCGACCTCGATTTCGACCTCACCGTCCGCGGGCGTCCGGCGCGGCTCAGGCACCCAGCCCAGTACGCCACGGCCGGCGCCCTGGCGGGGCGCGAGGCGCACGGCGACATTGTCGGGGAGCGGTTCGGGCGGGGGGGGAGGCGTGGCGCCGCGCTCGACGCGGAACACGATCCTGCGCTCGCCGGCAAGGAACACTTCACGTTCTTCACCGGGGGCGAGCATTTCGTCGGCTGCCTGCTCGACGACGCGCCGCCTCGACTCGCCCGAGAGTCCGAGGCAACGGATATGCAGGCCCGGATACTCGTTGCGGGCGACGCGGGTCGCGGCAATGAGGGCGCACCAGAGCGGCTGTTCGAGGGGGACGGACTCTTCCGTGCCAAAATCGACGACGATCCAGAGCCGGGCAGGGGCATCCGCCAGGCGACGGCACAGTTCCGCGATATCGTCGAGATGACCGCCGAGGGCCGCCACGGGATCATCGCTGGCGTCCGCTGCCGGGATCGCCAGGACGAAGTCGGTGGGAGCCGGCTGATCGGGCCTCGGGGTATTGCCCGGGCCGGTCGCAACACGGAGGTCGGCCGCGGCCTCGCCTTGCCAGGCGAACACGGCCGGTTCGGAGGATGATGGAAGATTGCGATCGGCGCTGCCATCCGAGCGGCCGCGAACGACCACGCCGATGCGGGCCTCGCCCTGAACGGGGGACACCGAGACTCCGTTGAAGCCGGCGGTCTCGAGTTCGTCGATCCACTCCTGATCGGTCAGTAGGGCACCGACCGGAAACTCGGTGTTGGCCGAGCGGGTCCACCAGCGGCGGCGGCTTCCGCGAACGATATCCCAGAAGATGCCGGGCGCGAGTTCGCCGGCGATGAGCGGCGCCTGCGGTCGCAACAGCCGCGTGACGACCGTCAGGCCGTCGTCGCGCGTGGCGGCGATCTCGCTCAGGGCGTCGATCGCGAAGGCCAGATCCAGCGAGGCCGGCGCGAGTGTCTCGAGCTGCGACCACGTCATGCACCGCACGAGCGGCGCCTCGTCGCCGATGCTGGCCTTTGCCTGCTCGAGGCGATCGTCGTCGAGGTCCGTGAGGATGATCTCGACGTTCGGAAGTCTTGCGCTGAGATCGACCGCCGTGGAGGAATGGTCGGCACCCACCATCAACAACCGCAGCAGACGGCTGCCGTCATGGCCCGACACGGCAGCGATCACGTCCGCCGTCACGGCATCGCGAAGCCAGCCAATCTGGTTCGACGCGACACCCAGATTGCGCCAATGCGGCGAGGCGAGTTCGCTGACCGCGCTCGGATCGCCCTTGCTGAGGCGACCGATGATGCTCTCGAGCCGCGAGACACTGGCGGCTTCGGCCGCCATGGTCGGATGACGCAACAGGAGCGTGCTCGCAATGGACGCGATCTCGGGAAGGTCGCAGACGGGCGAGAGCGTGCGCACGCCATCGCGTTCGACGGCCAGGTTCTTGGCTTCGAGATGCCAGAGCAGAGCCGACCTCAGATAGCTCGACCAGGGAGAGTCGTCGTGGGAAGCCGGCTCGTTCCCGTGGTCGGACGAGTTGTCCCCCGCGAGGGCGGACCAGCTTGCCCGCAAGGTTCCGGCCTCCAGCAGGAGAAGGGCTTCCGAGAGAGCGGCGGCCGTGCCGGCGGGACGCTCTAGATCCACATTACGGGGGGAAAGGGTCGACGGCAGACCCGGACGGTCGAGATTCCACGCCGTGGTACGGTAGCTGAGAGACTTCGGGTCGACGGCCAGTTCCGCCGGCGCTTCGACCAGCCGGACGTTCTGCGCCGACACGACGATCTTGCCGTGCTCGTCCCAGAGATCGATGTCGACCACCATGGAGCTGAGCGACTGCCGCAGCGTCCGGGCGGTCACGCGCGTGGCGATGGTGCCGGTTTCGAATACGCGGACGCTTCCGAAGCGGACAGGCAGCATGCGCTTCATCGGCATGTCCGCGACGCCGGCTTCCTCGGAGGCGAACAGCGCGTGGAACGCGGCGTCGAGGGCCGTTATGTCGATGATCCTCGTGCCGCTCACGAGCTCTTCAGGGCGGTCGAGCGTGGCGATCGCCAATTTCGGTTCGGGAAAGACTACCTGACGGGTCCGCTGGAACGTTGGGCCGTAGTCGAAGCCGAGATCGTGCGCCCAGGCATAGACGCTGTTCCTGGGGACGACGATCGCGTGATCCGGCGCTTCCGGAACGACCGTCGCCTTGCCGGCGATCGGGGAACGCCCGACGATCCCGCGCGCGTTCAGCGTCCAGCCTGCGCCAGCGCCGCGCTGCCGCGAGAGCAGTTCGACGATCCCCGTCTCATGCGCAAAGCGCACGGATGTTTCGAAGGATGTCTTGCCGTCGAAAACGAGGGGGCGGAGGATGTCGAGGTCGCGGAGCTCCAGGGCTCCATCCGGATGGATCTGCCGCGCCGCGGCCAGCATCGTCTCGACGTAGGCCGTAGCGGGGAGCACGGGCACATCCCCGACCTTGTGGTCGGATATCCAGGGGAACAGCGCCGGATCGATCGTCGAGAACCACTCGGCGCCGTCCAGCCGTGGACGTGCACCCAGGAGAGGATGGGAGTGCGCCTCCGCCAGGAGGGGAGTGCTGGCCTCTTCGGTGGAATGAAACTTGAAGTGCGTATGCTGCCAGGGATAGAGCGGCAGGGTGACGGCCGTGGCGGGCGCGGGGCCGAAGAAGCGTTGCATCTCGACCTTGCCGCCGGCCAGCGCGATCTTCGAGGCCGCGCGCTCGATCGGGTCGAACGCCTGCTGACCGTCGGTCTCACTCATCGTTTCCACGACGACGCCGCGCGTGCCGGCCTCGCGCAACACGTCGCGCACGTAGCTGGTCAGGATGGGACGCGGGCCGACTTCCACGAAGACGCGCATCCCGTCGTTGAGCAGCACGTCCAGGGCGGGCTCGAACTGCACGGGCTCGCGGACGTTGCGCCACCAGTGCTCCGCACCGAGCATCTCGGGAGTGGCCATGGCGCCTGTAACCGACGAAACGAAGCGCTTGTGGACCGGCAGCGGTCGCAGCCCCTCGAGTTCGCGGAGCAGTGGTGCGCGGACGGGATCGATCAGGGCGCTGTGGAAAGGGTAGTCCAGATCGAGGCGCCGCGCGCTGATGCGCATGTCCGCCGCCGCCTGCAGCACACGATCGATGTCGGCAATGGTTCCCGACACCGTGACGCTTCGCCAGCTGTTTATCGCCGCGATCTCGACGCCGGGCGCGCCCGCGGTCTTGAGGAAGCGACGGGCTTCGCGGTCGCTCAGCATCAGCGCTGCCATGCCGCCGCTGCCACGCACGCCTTCCTGATGGCGGCTGCGGGCGACGACGACGTCGATGGCCTGGTCCAGGCTCAGGGCACCGGCGCACCACGCCGCAGCGATCTCGCCGACGCTATGTCCCAAGGTAGCGGTGGCGACGATACCGCGTTCTTCGAGAGCGCGAACGGCGGCGACCTGCAGGGCGAGCAGCAGGGGTTGAGAATAGGTTGCCCGCCGAAGGCGCGGAGCGAGGTCGTCAGCGAACAGCGTATCGACGATCGACCACTTCTGGACCTTGGAGAATCGACCGTCGATGTCCCGGAGAGCGTTCTGGAAGACCGGGTTGGTTTGCCAGGCGTCGCGCCCCATGCCGGCCCATTGCGAACCGTTGCCGGAAAACAGGAAGGTGAGGGGCTGGTCGCTACCCAGTGCCTGCCCGGTGAGGACCGAGTCCGAGGGTTCACCCTTGGCGAAGGAAGCGAGGTGGTGACGGATTTCGTCGGTCGTCCTGCCGCGTGCGATGAGGCGATGCGGCAGTGCATCGCGAAGGTAGGCGCTGGCCGAGATAAAGGGAGCAGCATCGCGCTCGGCGGCCGGCCATTTTTCGACATAGTCGGCGGCGAGCGCCTTCAGGGCCTCGCCGCTGTGGGCCGTCAAAAGGAGGGGCGGCGGCGTGGCGGTGTTGCTGACCTGGACGAGATGAGCGACCGTCCGGTCGCTGCGCAGGATGACGTGCGAGTTGGTGCCGCCGAATCCGAAGGAATTGACGCCGACCAGTTCCGGCCCGCGCTGCTCGGGCAGGCGACGGTTCTGGCCGATGACCTGCAGGTTGAGCTCGTCGAACGGGATATCGGGATTCGGCGCACGCTGGTGCAGGGTCGCCGGAACCATGCCCCGGTCGAGTGCGATGACGGACTTCAGCAGGCCCGCCAGCCCCGAAACCGGTTCGAGATGCCCGACATTGGATTTGACCGAGCCAATGGGGAGAGGTTGCGTCCGCTTCTGGCCGAGGCCCTTGCCCAGGGCATCGGCCTCGATCGGATCGCCGACCCGTGTGCCGGTACCGTGTGCCTCGACGAAGCTGAGATCGGCGGGATCGACGCCGAAGTCGCCGTAGACCTGGTCGAGCAGCCGTCGCTGCGACTCGGCAGAGGGCAGGGACATGCCGGTGGTGCGGCCATCCTGGTTCACCCCTGAACCCACGATCACAGCATGGACCCGGCTGCGGGCCTTCAGTGCCGAGGACATCGAACGGAGCACAACGACGATCGCGCCCTCGGCGCGAACGTATCCATCGGCCGAAGCGTCGAACGGACGGCAAAGCCCGGTCGGCGAGAGCATCGAGGCCCGCGAGAAGCCGATGTAGGAAAACGGCGAGAGCAGCAGATTGACGCCGCCCACGATGGCGGTGTCGATCGATCCGTTGCGGATCGCCTCAGCGGCCATGTCGAGAGCGACCATCGATGAGGAACAGGCCGTGTCGATTGCCAGGCTCGGTCCGCGCAGATCGAAAGTATAGGAGATGCGGTTGGCCATGATGCTGAGCGAGTTGCCCGTCATCATGTGCATGCCGGCGGCCGATGGATCGGCGAAGAAGTGCGCGGCGTGATCGACCGAAGATGCGCCGACATAGACGCCGATGGGACGGCCGGCCAGCGTCGAGTGGCGAATGCCGGCATGGGCGATGGCGTCGTGCGCGACTTCGAGCAGGTGACGATGCTGCGGGTCGACCTGCTCCGCTTCGCGCGGACTCATCCCGAAGGCTGTTGCGTCGAAACCCCAGACATCGTCAATGACGCCGGCGGCGAAAGAGTAGCTGCGACCTATCTGGTCGGGAGATGGATGATAGAAGGCCTGCGAGGGAAAGCGATCGGGCGTGATATGGCTGACGCTGCAGCGGTTGGCGCGCAGCAATTTCCAGAACTCGTCGCTGTTGCGCGCGCCGGGCATACGGCAGGCATAACCGACGATGGCAACTTCATCCCGGCGTGTCATTTTGCGGCCTGCTTGCCGGCGTATCCCGCCGTTGTCTTCGACCGTCCGCAAATCATTGATAAATCCCCAGTCCCCACGGTGATGCCTTATCCATTTTCATGTGCAACATCAAACCACCAAGCCGCGATTAAGCAGTGATTGTGTTGTTCTTGCGTCAACCATGACGTTCAGGATCGGCATCCATTCGGACGTTCGTTAAGCTTGGTATAATGAATACGAATCTCAGCACTACTGAATGGCCGCATTTGGGGAGCGACACAAAGGTGAGAAACGCGTCAGCTTCGAGAGCGGTTCCGGCAGGCAATTGTGATTGAGCGCCGCGCCACTTTCAGAGTGGATGATGTTCTCACAGAAAAAAGTGCAGATAAAGTGCAATTAACGATGCGCCTGCCGGATGACATGCCGGCAGGTTGCTGGCTGCGTCTCCGTTATCGAATGGCGCTGTGCCGGTCGGCCGCGCGGCCGGTCATTCGCTTCGACGTCGGCAGCGACGAGATGCAATCCGCCATGGGGGCTGCGCTGTTCGGAACCGGTGAATGGGTGGGACCGGTGCCTGGCGAGGCCCGTCATGTCCGGATCGTGTTGCCGACCGGATTGCCGATCACCGGATTCTCGCTGACCTCCTGTGACGCCCTGTCGTTTCGCGAAGTTCTGGCTCTTGCCGGCAGGCGGAGGCTATGGAGGGCTGTTGCGGCGGGAGGATTGAAACTGCTGGGCCGCAAGTCGGATGCGATCAGCCTGCTGGAAGAAGTTCTGAACGCGACGCCGCTGTCGCGGTACCACGAGTGGCGCACCGGCAGCGAGCGGGACCTCGACCTGAGCGGAGTGGATGCCGGTGATGCGAACGGGGAGGCGGCCCCGCATCTCCGCGCCGTCGTCCATGTGCCCGACGGAGTCGGTCGAAAACGACTGTCGGCGACATTGGCGTCACTCCGGCGTCAATCCTACCGGAACTGGTCGCTCGTCCTCGTCGGCGAGGCGATGGAGCCGGCCGGCGAGCGTCCAGGGGTGTGCATCGGTGCGGCCGAGGATGCCGAACGACTCTGGGATGGTCTCGAAGCGACCGACATCGTCATGCCGATCCTTGCCGGCGACACCGTTCCCGAGCACGCGATGGCGGCCCTTGCCCGGTTCGCCGTGTCGTGTCCCGACACGTCCCTTTTCTATGCGGACGAGGATTCGATCGGCGCCGGAGGGCGGTACATCGCTCCGGAACTGAAGCCGGACTGGAGCCCGATTCTTCACAGCGCCCGGGCCTATGTCGGGCGGGCTGTTTACTTCCGGCGCCGCATCCTCGACGGGCAGGGCAGCATCTCGTCGGCGGATTTCATGCGACCCTCGATATGGGACGGGCTTTTCTCGCGGGCACGAGGCCCCGTAGGCCACCTTCGGCGGGTCTTGCTGACGAAGGCCGGTGAAGCACGAGGGGGCATGAGCAGAGTTGCGGTCTCGTCCTGCGTCCCGGAGGAAGGTCTGCAAGCGACCGCCACGCTCATCATCCCGACGCGCGATCGTGCCGACCTTCTGGCGGTATGCCTTGCCAGTCTGGAGAAAACCTCGCCCCACAACTTCGAGCTGCTGATCGTCGACAATGGCAGCGAGCAGCCTGCTGCGCTCGAGTTGCTCGACCGGGCCCGGAAAAAGCCTGGTGTCCGCGTCGTTGGTGCACCGGGGCCCTTCAATTTCGCATCTCTGTGCAATCAGGGAGCCGCGCTTGCGCAGGGGCGCGTTCTCGGTTTTCTCAACAACGATACCGAGACGATCCGCCCGGACTGGCTCTCCGGCCTCGTCGCGTGGGCGGTTCGGCCCGACGTCGGCGCGGTGGGACCCAAACTGTTGTACGGCTCCGGGCGCGTTCAACATGCAGGGCTCGTCCTCGGTCTGGGGGGGTATGCGGCGCATATCGACGCCGGAGCGAGCCCCACCGACGAAGGCTATCTTGGACGCCTCTCGGTTCCGCACGAAGTCTCCGCGGTCACCGGTGCATGCCTCGTCGTGGAGAAGAGCAAATTCGATGCGGTGGGCGGCTTCGATGAAAACAAGTATCCGATCGAGCTTGGAGACGTGGACCTCTGCCTTCGTCTCGCACAGCGCGGATGGAAGAGCGTGTTCACTCCAGAGTCGGTTCTGATTCATCGCGAATCCGCATCGCGCGGCAAAGCGGGAAATGCGAGACGCTACGCGTGGGAGAGGCGGAATTTCATGTCCGATTGGAGGGATCTCATGGCTGACGATCCTTATTTCCATCCGGCGCTGTCGCTCGCAGCGCTGCGGACCAGTCTCGATCGCTAGAACGGTGCGCATCCGCTCACCCTCGCGATATGCGCCTCGGGCCGGGCAATCCCACCGGCTGCGACGCCAACTGAGAGAATTCCTTGCCGTGGCCGTCGCGTGGGTCGGCGCGGTTCTCATCGAAGGGATGGTTCTCGGGAAGATGCTCGGCGGGGTGCTGTGGCCCGCAATGGTGCATGTTCTTGCGCCGCGCCTTGCGGTTCTGGAACGCGGCTTCGACCGCGAATTCTACCTTCGCCAGTTCAGTGACCCCCGCCAACGCCAGCGCGTCGCCCGGGCGCCGCTGCTGCACTACGCCTTGCTTGGCTGGCGGACCCTGCGCGCGCCGGCGCCTGCCTTCGACCCGGCCTTCTATCAGCGGCGCAACCTCGATCGACCGTCGGGCATGGACCCGCTTTTCCATCATCTCGGGAGTACAAATCCGGGGAAATCGCCGAGGAACGAAGTCGAGGCCCGGGCCGATCGCGCGCCGTGGCGCGAAGGCGCCGGGGCGATCCTGGTGTTTCATCACGGGCGCGGCGGCGGCAGCAGCCACTTCCTCGATCTCTACGAGCGGACTCTCGAGGCGGATGGATACAATGTCCTGCGCGCAAGAACGGTACTGCGCGCCCCAACCCTGGCCGTGGTGAACGACAGGACATTCGATCTGGCGACCGGTCTTGCACAACTGGTTCAGTTCGGCCGACGGGAGAGGGTCGCGAGGCTTGTCGTGAATCACATCATCGATCGACCGACGGACATGATGGGATGGGTGCTGGATCTCGCGAAGGGCCTCGGCGTTCCCTATGAGGTCATCCTCCACGATTACTTCATGGTGTGTCCGCGGGTCGATCTCATCACGGGACACGGAGCGTTCTGCGACGTCGCGCCTCCGGAAACCTGTCTTTCGTGCGTGACCGGGTACGGGGCCGAGGCGCAGGATTTCGATCCGTTGTCGTGGCGCCGTGAACATCTGGCCTTTCTGGCGGGAGCAAGCCGCGTCATCGCACCGAGCGACGACCTCGCGTCGCGGATGCAGCGCTTTCTCGCGAAGCCGATCACCGTATGGGCGCCCGGAAGCGACGCGGGATTCCCCGCGGAACGGATACCCCGCCTCGCGCCGGAAGAGCGTCTGCGTATCGTGACCCTGGGCGCGTTGAACGTCGCGAAGGGCGTTCGCGTCGTCGCCGGGCTGGCGGAGACATCGGAAAAGGCGGCCGCACCGTTGGACATATCGGTTCTGGGTCCCGTTTCGGAGGTTGTTCCGGCCAGTGTTGCGGTGAGCGGTCCCTACCGCTCTGAAGACCTGGAGCGACTGCTCCTGCAGGCATCACCTCATGTCGTTCTGCTGCCGGCGATCTGGCCGGAAACCTGGTCGTTCGTTCTGACCTCCGCTTTGGAACTGGGGTTGCCGGTCGTCGTGTTCGATATCGGCGCCCCCGCGGCGCGGCTGCGGCGGCTTGGCCGCGGCCATATCCTGCCGACCGCCCTGTCGACGCAACCGGAGCATCTGCTCGCCGCGCTGCTGCGGCTGCGCGAGTCGTGGATCGTCCGATGAGAGACAGGCGCTCGCCCGGGAGAATGAGCGAAATCCTGCTGAGGGCGCTGGCGCATGCCGGCCTGGCCTCCGCCACGGCGGCGATGCTGCCGGGGTGGACCGAACGCTTCTGCGAGCGGCATGGTCTTCCCCGCGGGGCGGTAGATCCCGATCACTACCGGCGCGCCTCGGCGAAGACTTTCTCATCTCCGGCGGCTGCGACCCTCCATTATCTGACGGTCGGCTCGTCGCAGGACTGTTCACCCCGGGCTGGCTTCTCGCCCGCTCGCTATCGACGACTCAATCCGGATGTCGAACTCGCCGGTTACGAGCCTTTCGCTCACTGGCTCAGGTTCGGCCGGGAAGAAGGGCGGGAGGCCGAGTTCCCTCCGGATCCCGCGCCCGTGGCGCTCGCGCGTCTCCTCTCGCACCGTCCGCCGGATGGAAGGCAGGCAAAGGTCGATGTCGTCATGCCGGTCTACGGCAGCCGCGCGCTCGCCCTGCAGGCGATAGACAGCGTGCTCGCGGCCGAGACGAGGGAAGCCTACGAACTGGTGATCGTGGACGATGCGTCGCCCGATCCGGTGCTGCGCCACGAACTGGAGGCGCTGGCCCAAGCGGGCCTGATCACGCTGCTCGTGAACGGACGGAATCTCGGGTTCGTGGAATCCGTCAATCGCGGCTTTGCCGCCCATGCCGACCGTGATGTCGTCCTGCTCAATTCCGATACGAAGGTCTTCCGGGGCTGGCTCGACAGGTTGATGGCGGCGTTGCGCACGGAGAGGACAGCGACGGCAACACCGCTCTCCAATGCCGCCACCATTCTCAGCTACCCGGCCACGCTGTGCGACAACCGCCTCTTGCCGGATGCGCAGGTGGAGCGATGGGATGAACTCTGCGCGGGACTCCACGAGCCGCCCGTCGAGATTCCCACGGGGGTCGGCTTCTGCATGGCGGTCAGGAGGGCGTGCCTCGATCAGATCGGTGCCTTCGACGGCGAGCGTTTCGGTCGTGGGTATGGCGAGGAGAACGATTTCTGCCTGCGGGCGACGGCTGCGGGGTGGCGTCACGTTGCGGCGACCGGCCTTTTCGTCTGGCACCGCGGAGGGGCGTCATTCGGGAGCGAGCGCGAGGCGCTCATCGCCACGGCCCAGGCAACCATCGAGCGGCTTCACCCGGGCTACGCCGGAACGGTTGGACAGTTCATCCAGCGGGATCCTCTTGCCGGCGTCAGGAGGGCGCTTGACGTGGCAAGGATAGGCAGCGATCCGCGCCCGAAGCGCCTCCGTGTGGGGATGAATTCACTTCCGGTCCCGGCGGACATCCTGGAAATCGTCCTGACGCCCGACCTTCCACCTCATGGGGGCCAGTATCGCCTCGTTCCGGTCGGCGCTGGCGGCTATCCCAACCTTCCGCGCCTCCATCCAGCGTCCTCTGCGCCAGAAATGTCTGTAATTCTGCATGATCTGGATGTTCGCGAGTGTTACGTCGGGGCTCAGGGTCGTCTCGAATGGTTGGGGAAGCTCGAACAGGCTTGCCGGCGTAGTGGCGTCGAATGGATGTTGCGGGCATGAGAGCAATGTGTTGCCTAGGGGCAACAGTCCCGGACTTTGCGGCTGCCGGGGGCCAACTGCCGCCGGGCAGGGCGCGCAGCTTGTGGTAAGGTTATTGAAATACCCTCTCGTTTTACCTTCAGTGCTGGGGAGAAATATGAAGAAAGCTGGTTTGGCTCTGCTCGGTCTGGGCATGCTGCTGCCGAATGTTGCCGGTGCGCAGGCGATCAACGCTCAGGAAGGATTCTATATCGGTGCTGGCGGCGGTGCTGCCTGGTTCATCGGTTCGAATCCGAACACGACGACCTCGACCGGCTGGTCGGCTGGCGGCAAGGTCGGTTACGACTTCGTCGGCCCGCGCCTCGAACTCGAAGCCGGCTACGGCGAGATCCCGACCTCGGCGAACATTCCGGGCACGGCCATCAATGGCAAGGTGGGCCAGCTCACCGTGATGGCGAACCTGCTGTATGACTTCATGCCGACGTCGATCATCACGCCGTATATCGGCGCCGGTGCCGGTATCGCATTCGTTGACAGCAACTCGTCGCTGGGCAGCACGCAGTTCGCCTACCAGGCGATGCTGGGCGTCGCCTACAACGTGAGCGAACAGCTCCGCTTCATGGTGGAAGGCCGTTACGTCGGCACGACGAACCCCAGCGTCAACACGCCGATCGGCAATGTGACGTTCCAGAACCAGAACATCCTGGCGCTGGCGGGCGTGACCTACAAGTTCAACGCCCCGCCGCCGCCGCCGCCGCCGGCCCCGCCGATGGTTGCCCCGCCGTCGTTCATGGTGTTCTTCGACTGGGATCGCGCGAACCTGTCGGCCCAGGCTCTGAACACGATCAAGCAGGCTGCCGGCGCGTACAAGACCAAGGGCAACGCCCGCATCACGGCGACGGGTCACACCGACACGTCGGGTGCGCCGGCCTACAACATGGCGCTGTCGCTGCGTCGTGCGAACGCCGTCAAGGACGCCCTGGTGCGTGAAGGCGTGCCGGCGACCGCGATCGCGGTGGTTGGCCGTGGCGAGCAGGGCCTGCTGGTCCAGACCGGCCCGAACGTCCGCGAGCCGCAGAACCGTCGCGTCGAGATCGTCATCCAGTAAGACGATCCGAAGCTCTGGCTTCAGGAACGGCCGGGGGAGACCCCGGCCGTTTCCATTTTCGGGCTATGCGCTTTTCGGGTTGGCGGGGCCGGGGCAGGCCTCTATATCCGGGCTCAGGAGAGTGAATTCATGTCGCAAGTGTTGATGCCCAAGGCGACCGCCGTCTGGCTGGTCGAAAACACGACCCTGACGTTCGACCAGATTTCGGCCTTCACCGGTCTGCATCCGCTCGAGATCCAGGCGATCGCGGATGGCGAGGTCGCCGGCGGCATGACCGGCTACGACCCCACGACCAACGGCCAGCTGACCAAGGAAGAGATCAAGCGTGTCGAGGCCGACAGCAACGCGCGGTTGAAGCTCAGCCCGCGCGACGTGCCGATGCCGCAGGCCCGTTCCAAGGGACCACGCTACACGCCTGTGGCCAAGCGCCAGGATCGTCCCGACGCCATCGCGTGGCTGTTGAAGACGCATCCGGAACTGCAGGACAGCCAGGTCGCCAAGCTCGTCGGCTCGACCAAGAGCACCGTGCAGTCGGTCAAGGACCGTTCGCACTGGAACATGCAGAACGTCCGGCAGCGCGATCCGGTGACGCTGGGGCTCTGCTCGCTCAAGGATCTGAACGACGCGGTCGATCGCGCGCGCCGCAAGGCCGCCCGGGAAGATGCAGCCCGCAAGAAGGACGCCGCGAAGTCCGGCGTGGTCGAGGAAGCCCCCGTGGCGGACGTCGATCCGGCCGAAGCCGACCAGCCCGACGTCGCCGAGCGCTAGGCTCCGACGCGGATCGTCCTAGACGGTCATCATCACCTTGCCGACATGGTCGGCGCGCTCCAGTTCGGCATGCGCGCCGGCGGCGTCCCTGAGCGGGAACGTCTTGTAGATGATCGGCTTGATCGTGCCCGCTTCGAGCAGCGGCCAAACCTTTTCCTTCAAGCCCCGCGCCATGCGGCCCTTGCTCTCGATGCTCTGCGGGCGCAGCGTCGAGCCGGTGAGGGTAAGGCGATTGACCATCACGATGCCGGCGCTGACCGTCGCCGTCGCGCCGCCCTGCACCGCGATCACCACGCAACGCCCGTCGAGCTTCAGCAGCGACAGGTTCTTCGGCAGGTAGTCGCCGGCGACCATGTCGAGCACGACATCGACGCCACCCGACAGCTTCTTCACTTCCGCGGCCCAGTCCTTGTCCTTGTAGATGATCGCGTGGTCGGCCCCGAGTTCCGTCACCGCCTTGGCCTTCTCCGGCGTGCGCACGGTGGTGAACACGGTCGCGCCGAACGACTTGGCGAGCTGGATCGCCGTCGTGCCGATGCCGCTCGCGCCGCCATGGATCAGCACCTTCTCGCCAGCCTCGAGGCGGCCGCGCTCGAACAGGTTGTGCCAGACGGTGAAGTAGTTCTCGGGCAGCGCCGCTGCGTGCAGCATGTCGAAGCCCTTGGGTGGCGGCAGGCATTGCGGCGCCGGCACGATGCAATACTCGGCATAGGAGCCGCCCGGCGTCAGTGCGCAGATGGCGTCGCCGAGTTTCCAGCCGGTCACGCCTTCGCCCAGTGCGGCGACGGTGCCTGCGGCCTCGAGGCCCGGCAGGTCCGAGGCGCCCGGCGGCGGCGCGTAGTTGCCCATGCGCTGGGCGATGTCGGGGCGGTTCACGGCGGTGGCGGCGACCTTGATCAGGATCTCGCCGGCTTTGGGCTGCGGCACCGGCCGCGTCGCCGGCACCAGCACGTCCGGCCCGCCATACGTCGTGATCTCGATGCAGGTCATCGTCGCGGGCAGGGCGCTCATGGTCGGCCTTTCGAAGCAGGTGGAGCAGTGCTAGTCCTGCCTTAGCCGCTTCCGTGGAGCCGCGCCATGGCCTTTGACCTCGACGATCTCGACCCCAGGCAGAAGAAGTCACAACCCAGGAATCTCGACGTCATGAACATCGAGGACCTGAAGGAGTACATGGTCATCCTCAAGGCCGAACTCGAAAGGGTCGAGGCCAAGATCAAGGCGAAGCAGAGCCACGCCTCGGCCGCCGCCTCCCTCTTCAAGAAATAGGATCCCATGTCACTAAAGGGCAAAGTCGCGCTGGTCACCGGGTCGACCAGCGGCATCGGTCTCGCCATTGCCGAGGCCTTCGCCGCCGAAGGCTGCCATCTCATGCTGAACGGCTTCGGCGATGCGGCGGCGATCGAGAAGATCCGCAGCAGCATCGAGGCGGAGAAGGGCGTTAAGGCGGCCTATCATCCCGCCGACATGAGCAAGCCCGCCGAGATCGCCGATCTCGTGGCCACCGCCGGGAAGACGTTCGGGAGCGTCGACATCCTGGTGAACAATGCCGGCATCCAGTACGTGGCGCCGGTCGAGGAGTTCCCGGCCGAGAAGTGGGACGCGATCATCGCGATCAACCTAAGCTCGTCGTTCCACACGATCCACGCCGCGCTGCCGCTGATGAAGAAGGCGGGCTGGGGCCGCATCATCAACATCGCCAGCACGCACGGGCTCGTCGCATCGAGCCAGAAGATCGCCTATGTCGCGGCCAAGCACGGCATCATCGGCCTCACCAAGGTGATGGGCATCGAGTGCGCCGACACCGGCGTCACCTGCAACGCGATCTGCCCGGGCTGGGTGCTGACGCCGCTGGTGCAGAAGCAGATCGATGCGCGGGCGAAGGAGCAGGGCATCTCGTCCGAGCAGGCGGCGAAGAACCTGATCTCCGAGAAGCAGCCGCAGCTCCAGTTCACCAGGCCGGAGCAGATCGCGGCGCTCGCCGTGTTCCTGGCGTCCGACGCCGCGTCCAACATGCAGGGCACCCAGCTCGTGTCGGACGGCGGCTGGACCGCCCAATAGGAGAAGCCAAACGTGGTCGAAGCCAAGTTCCTGAAGCCCGATACGCTGGCGCTGCATGCGGGCCAGCATCCCGACCCGGTGACCGGCGCGCGCGCCGTGCCGATCTACCAGACGACGTCCTTCGTGTTCCGCGACGTCGACCATGCGGCGAGCCTGTTCAATCTCGAGGTCGGCGGCCACATCTACAGCCGCATCTCCAACCCGACCGTGTCGGTGTTCGAGGAACGCGTCGCCGCGCTGGAGGAGGGCTCGGGCGCGCTGGCCGTGTCGAGCGGCCAGGCGGCGCTGCACATCGCCATCGCCACGCTGATGGGGGCGGGTGGTCACATCGTGGCTTCGACCTCGCTCTATGGCGGCACGCGCAACATGCTGGCACTCACGATGCCACGCTTCGGGATCGAGACGACCTTCGTCCATCCGCGCGACCATGAGGGTTTCCGCAAGGCCATCCGCCCCAACACGCGGCTGGTGCTGGGCGAGACGATCGGCAATCCGGGCGGCGAGGTGCTCGACATCCCGGCCATCGCCGCGATCGCCCACGAGGCGAGGATCCCGCTGATGATCGACAACACCTTCGCCTCGCCGATGCTTTGCAAGCCGCTGACCCTGGGTGCCGACATCGTCTTCCATTCGGCCACCAAGTTCATTGGCGGCCACGGCGTGGCGATCGGCGGCGTCATCGTCGAGTCAGGCCGCTTCGACTGGGAAGGTTCGGGCAAGTTCCCGACGTTGACCGAACCCTATGCCGGCTATCACGGCATCGACTACGCGGAGGAGTTCGGCCCGCATGCCTTCGTGATGCGGGCGCGCACCGAGGGCGTGCGCGACTTCGGCTGCTGCCTGTCGCCGCAGAACGCCTTCTATCTGATCCAGGGCCTCGAGACGCTGCCGCTGCGTGTCGCGCGACACGTCGACAATGCCCGCAAGGTGATGGCCTTCCTCAAGGCCAACCCGGCCGTCGAGCGCATCGCCTCCCCGGACATGCCCGATCATCCCGATCACGCGTTGGCGCAGAAACTGTTGCCCAAGGGCACGGGATCGATCTTCAGCTTCGACATCAAGGGTGGCCGCGAGGCCGGCCGCCGCTTCATCGAGCGGCTGAAACTCTTCTCGCACCTCGCCAACGTGGGCGACGCGAAGTCGCTGGTGATCCATCCCGCGTCGACGACGCATGCCCAGCTCGACGCGGCGGCACTCAAGGAAGCGGGGATCGGCGAGGGCATGATCAGGCTCTCGGTCGGCCTGGAAGATCCCGAAGACCTGATCGACGATCTCGGACCGGCGCTGCGCGCCGTGCAGAAGGGCTGACCATGAAGCTCACCGTCGACGGCCGGACCGTCTTCGCGACGACCGGCGGCACCGAATTCGATGCAACCAAGCCCACGATCGTCTTCCTCCACGGCGCCGGCTTCGACCGCACGGCCTGGCGCCTGCAGACGCGCTGGTTCGCCCATCATGGCCGCTCCGTGCTGGCCGTGGATTTCCCGGCGCATGGCTGGTCGGACGGTCCAGCGCTCGACAGCATCGGCGCGATGGCCGACTGGACGGCGCGCCTGATCGAGGCCTCGGGCCTGAAGCAGGCGGCGCTGGTCGGCCATTCGATGGGCGCGCTGGTCGCGCTCGACTGCGCCGCGCGGCATGGCGACAAGGTGCGCGCGCTCGGCCTGTGCGGCGTCGCGTCGGAGATGCCGGTTCATCCCGAGATGCTCGAATCGGCCAAGGTCAACACGCCGAAAGTGCAGGAACTGATGACCTTCTGGGGCATGGGCAATGCGCTGCACAAAGGCGGCATGGTCTCGCCCGGCCTGTGGCTGCGGCGCGAATCCCTGGCGGTGCTGGCGGGCAACAAGCCGGACGTGATCCACACCGATCTCGCCGCCTGCAACGCCTACAAGGATGCGCCGGCGCGGGCCGGCGCCGTGACCTGTCCCACCGTGTTCGTGCTGGGCGACGGCGATCTGATGACGCCCGCAGCCAAGGCCAAGGCGCTCGTCGCCGCCATTGCCGGTTCGAAGGCCGTGACCATTCCCAACTGCGGGCACTTCATGATGGTGGAGCGTCCCGACGAAACGCTGGAGGCGTTGAAGTCCTGTGTCTGATCGCGTTGCCCTCGTCACCGGCTCGACCTCCGGGATCGGCGCCGCCATCGCGCGTCGCCTGTCGCGCGACGGCCATGTCGTGGCGCTCCATTCGCGCAGCTCGGCCGATGTCGGCCGCGCCATGGCGAAGGAGCTCGGCAAGGCGAGCTATCACCAGGCCGATCTCGGCGACGAGACGGCGGCGTGCGGGCTCGTTGCCTCGGTTCTTGCAGCGCATGGCCGGCTCGACGTGCTGGTGAACAATGCCGGTCTCTCGATCCGCATCCCGCACGCCGACCTGAAGGCCGCGACGCCGGCCCTGTGGCGGCAGATGCTCGACGTAAACCTGATCGCGCCGTTCGTGCTGGTCGCGGAGGCCGAGGCCGCGTTGCGGGCGTCCGCCGAAAGCGGCCGCCCGGCCAGCATCGTCAACATCGGCACCCATGCCGGCTCGCGGCCCAAGGGCTCGTCGATCCCCTACGCGGCCTCGAAGGCGGCGCTGCACCATGTCACCAGGCTGCTGGCCCTGTCGCTGGGGCCGGCGATCCGCGTCAACGCCGTGGCGCCCGGCCTGGTCGAGACGCCGATGACGGCCAACTGGCCCGACATGCTGGAGACCTGGAAGACGAAGTCGCCGATGAAGCGTCCTGCGAAACCGGAGGACATCGCCGATCTTGTGGCCGCGCTCTCGGCCAACGACTACGTTACCGGAGAGATCGTCATCGTCGACGGTGGGTTGAACCTCACCTAGCCAGACACGGAGGAAACAACAATGAACGTCCAGACGCTGCCGCCGGGCTACAAGACCGCCCCATGGACGCCGCCGGAAACCATCACCGGCGCCATGCTGGCCGAGGCCAGCAACAAGCTGATCGAACTCCTGCGCATCCGCACCCAGCCGATCGGCATGCGACTGTTCGAAGACCCGGCCGAGATGGACAAGATCAAAGGCGTGCGCAAGCCGACCGAAGGTTTCAAGTTCACCATGTGCCAGATGGTGACGCAGTCGCGCTGGTACGGATTCACGCTGGGCATCACCGTCGACAATACGCGCGGCGGCAATTGCGGCGGCGTCGTCGGCCTCAATCATCCGGGCGAGGGCTTCCTCTCGGGCGACCACATGAACGGCGTCTGGTTCGGCAACAAGGAAGCGTCCGCGGCTCATCAGGCGCAGATGCCGCGCGTGCCCGACGGCAAGTACAACGGCCTGGTCGTGTCGCCGCTGCGCTCGCAGCGCCTCGATCCGCCGGACATCTGCCTGTTCTACGGCACGCCCGGCCAGATGATCTATTTCATCAACGGCCTGCAGTATCACCGCTACCGCCGCTACGATTTCACCGTGACCGGCGAGAGCGCCTGCGCCGATTCGTGGGGCCGCGCGCTGGCCACACGCCAGACCTCGCTCTCGCTGCCGTGCTTCGCCGAGCGCCGCTACGGCGGTGTGGCCGACGACGAGCTGCTGATGGCCTGTCCGCCCGACGAGCTGCTGCGCGCGGTCGAGGGCATGGGCCATCTCGGCAAGAACGGCCTGCGCTATCCGTTCCCGCCCTATGGCGCGGTGATGGATCCGGCGCTGGGCATGGCCAAGAGCTACAGCTGAGATGCTCTACGTCGTGGCCTGGCCGGTGCTGGGCGAGGCCGACGACGCGGCGCTGCATCGCCTCAGGGCGCAATACTATCCGGGCGAAGCCGTGCTGATCGGCCCGCACTTCACGCTGGTGTTCGGCGCTGCGGCCGAACGCGAGGCCGAGCTGCGGACGGCGATGCAAAGCGTCGTGCAGCGTGCATTCTGGTTCCAGATCGAGCGCATCGTGCGATCCGACCTCTACCTCTATGCCGAGCCGTCGGACGGTGCGGCGGAACTTGCGGCCCTGCATGAGGCGTTGAATCCGATGCCCGGTCGCGAACCGTTCGAGCCGCACATCACGCTCGGCCTGTTTCGCAGCGCCGCCGAGGCCGAGCAGGTCGCGCGCATCGTCGGTCGCCAGAACCTGCCGATGACCGGCCGTGTCGAGGAACTGGCGCTGCTGCGCCGGGCCGGCGATGCACTGGAGACCCTGGCGACCGTTCGCCTCGGCGCATGAAGATCCTGCGTCGCATCCTGCTTTCGTTGCTGGCGGTGCTGCTGCTGCTGCTCTTCTTCGGCCGCCCCATGGTCTGGGCGGAAGCAACGCTTCTGATGTGGGACGTGGCGGCCGGTGGTGAGCGAACCTGGTGGCAGGACGTGACCGCGCCGCCTCGGGAATCGTCGATCCAGTGGCAGAATGGCGAGGGCGATCTTTACCTTCCGGCCAGCCAGGCGCGCGCAGCCATGGTGCTGGTACCGGGCGCCGCAGTCCTGGGGCGCGACGAACCGCGCTTGCAGGCCTTCGCGCGCAGCCTGTCGCGCGCCGGTTTCGCGGTACTGGTGCCGGAACTGCCGGAAGTGCGCCAGCTCATCCTGTCGCGCGCCGACGGCGATCGCGTCGCCAGCGCGATGCGCGAGCTCAATGGGCGCTTTCCCGATCTGCCGCTGGGCGTGGCGGCGATCTCCTATGCCGCGGCGCCGGCGATCATCGCCGCCATAGAGGACGATCTCGCACCGAAGGTCGCCTTCGTCGTCGCCATCGGCGGCTACCGCGATGCGTACTCGACCATCCGTTTCGTCACCACCGGTGCGTTTCGACCGAGGGGAGATAGTCGCGAGTTCCGAGTCGAGCCGAACGGCTACGGGCGCTGGGCCATCCTGCGCGCCAATGCGAGCCGCCTCGACGATCCGCGCGATGCGCACCTGCTGCAGGAGATTGCGCAGCTGCGCTTCCGCGACCGCAACACCGACATTTCGCGCGAGGTCGCGCTGTTGGGGCCGCAGGGCCGAGCGGTGCTGTCCCTTGTCGACAACCGCGATCCCGACGCCGTCGACCGGCTGATCGCCGCTCTGCCCGAGAGCGTGCGCCGCGAGATCGATGGTCTGAACCTGGCCTTCCACGATCTGTCGAAGTTGCGCGGACACCTCATCCTGGTGCACGGCCGCAGCGATCCGATGGTGCCCTACAGCGAAAGCCAGGATCTCGCGGTCGCCGCGTCGAAGGCCAGGGTGTCGTTGTTCCTGATCGACGACATCGGGCACGTCCAGTTCAGCGAAGTGAACATCGCCAATGCCTGGACGATGTGGAAGGCGATCGTCGCGCTGCTCGAAGAGCGGCGCTAGCGCCAGAGCGGCGGCAGCGGTGGGAGGCGGACGTTGCCCGGCCGTGCGGCGACTCCGAATTTCGCCAGCGCTTCGCGGACCTCGCGCGGCATGCCGAGGCTGGGCGCGGTCGAGACGCCGGCCAGCTTGAACAGGTGATCGAGCACACGCTGCAGGCGGTCGCCGTCGTCGGGATAACGGCGGATTTCGACCTTTCGGCCCTCGTCGATGCCGGCCTTCGCCTTGGCGATGTTGAGGGCGAGCTGCAGGCCGCCCAGTTCGTCCACCAGGCCCGCGCGCTTGGCGTCGACGCCGCTGAACACCCGGCCGCGAGCCGCGGCGTCGATGCGGTTGGCGTCGAGATTGCGGAATTCGGCGACCTGCGCGGTGAAGGCGGCATAGATGACGTCGAGCTCGCGGTTTACCGCCGCACGCTGTGCCGGCGTCGGCGGCTGGAAGGTCGAGTGCATGCCGGCATTGCGGCCGACCGAGACGCGCTCGACGTTGATGCCGAGCGAGGTCAGCAGCTCCTGTGCCATCGGCCAGATGCTGAACACGCCGATCGACGCGGTGATGGTCGTCGGCTGGGCCACGATGACGTCGCCGCGCACGGCGGCGAGATAGCCGCCCGAGGCCGCCACGTCGCCCATCGAGACGATGACGGGCTTGCCGGTGGCGCGCGCCCGGCCGACCGCGTCGGCGATGGCATCGGCGGCGGGGTAGGTGCCGCCGGGAGAGTCGATGCGCAGCACGATGGCGCGCACGTCCTTGGCCTGTGAGGCGCTTTCCAGCGCTTCGACGACGTCCTCGGCATTGGCCGCCGCCTCGTCCTCGAGCGGGCTGATCCGGCCGCCGCCGGACATGATCGCGCCGCTGGCGCGCACCAGGGCGATGACTTCGCCACGGGTCTGGGGGCGCGCCTCGTCGCCGGCATACTCCGCCAGCGTCACCAGCTCGCGCTTGCCGTTGGCGCGCTGATAGACGTCCTCCAGCGCATCGGTGCGATAGCCGATCTTGTCGACCAGACCTTCCCGCCGGGCCTGCTCGGATTCGAACGGCGCATTGTCGATCAGGCGGCGTAGCTGGCCGGCCTCCATCTTGCGATCTCGCGCCACGTCGGCCACGAACTGGCCGAACAGGCTGTCGATCAGCTGCTGCAGATTCTCGCGCGCGGGGCGGGTGTATCCCGTCTCGGTGAACGAGTCGGGAGCGCTCTTGTACTCGTAGCGCCGGCCGCCCTCGACCTTGACGCCGAGCTTGTCGAGCCCGCCCTTGAGGAACGGGGTCTCGACGGCGATGCCGGTGACGCCGAAGCCGCCGCTCGGCTGCAGCCAGATCTGCTCGAGCGCGGCGGCCAGATAGTAGTCGGCGACATGGTTTCCGCCGCTCCCCAGGGATTCCGCGAAGCCGACGGCGAACTTGCCCTTGCCGCGGAAATGGGCGAGCGCCTGACGCAGTTCCTGGACGCGCGCGAGGCCGCCCGCCTCGTCGCCGATCTCGACGTACAGACCCACGACGCGCGGATCGTCGGCGGCCTGCCAGAGAAGCTGCACGGTCTCGACGATGTCGCGCGAGCTGCCGAACAGGCCGCCGCTCAGCAGGCCGGTCGAGGTCGTCTCCGGAGGCAACGACCGCAGGTCGAGCGAGAGGACCATCTGCTGCGGCAGCGGCTTGGGCGAGAAGGGACCCGAGGCGAAGAAGGCTATGCCGGCGACGAACGCCAGCAGGACGAGGGTGCCGATGGTCGCAAGAAGGCCGACGATGAAACGCCGCATGCGAGGTTCCCCTGAAAGAACGGATTGTGCAGATTAGGACTGAACGAGATTCGGACGGAACGCCTTCACGGCGTCAAGCATGGCCACGGCTTTTGTGTCGAGGCCGTTGTCGCGGACGAGCATGGCGGTCGGCATGCCGCGGATCGGACGCAGGCTGTCGTCGAGATTGAACAGGGACAGCCGCAGGTTGGCTGCGAGAAAAGCCTGCGGCTCAATGCCGATCTGGAGTTGGGGGCGAAACCCGAGGCGGCGCAGACGGACCCACTGGATGTCGTTCCATGCAAGACGGGCATTGCGGCCGAAGCCCAGGGCGATGCCATCGTGGTCGATCACGATCTGCGGCGTCCGGTCGAGGTAGCGGCTGATGCCGATATAGACGTAGTAGGCCATCGCCACCGCCAGCACCGAGAACAGCACGAAGCGCGGGTCGTTGAGCGAGAGCGTGGGGGCATTGGCCGAATCGCCCGAGGCGAAATGCACGATCGCCGTGCCGATCATCAGAAGCGAGACGGCTGCCATCCCGGCGTTGTGGATCAAGCCGAAGCGCGCTTCCAGGGCTTGCCGGGCGGCCACCTGCAGCCTGCTAGCCGCACTGTGCGCGGTGGCGCAGCAGATGGTCGGCCAGCACGCAGGCCATCATGGCCTCGGCCACCGGCGTGCCACGGATGCCGACGCAGGGATCGTGCCGGCCCTTGGTGCGCAGCTCGATGTCGCGCCCGTTGCGGTCGACGCTGCGGACCGGCGTCAGGATCGAGCTGGTGGGCTTCACCGCGAGCCGGCAGACGATGTCCTGGCCGGTCGAGATGCCGCCCAGGATGCCGCCGGCATGGTTGCTGAGGAAGGCCGGGGCGCCGTCGATCATCCGCATCTCGTCGGCATTCTCCTCGCCGCTCATCGCGGCCGTGGCGAAACCGTCGCCGATCTCCACGCCCTTCACGGCGTTGATGCTCATCAGCGCCTTCGCGAGATCGGCGTCGAGCTTGTCGTAGACCGGATCGCCCAGGCCGACGGGGACGCCCGAGGCCACGACCTCGATCACGGCGCCGCACGAGCTGCCGCGCTTGCGCACGTCGTCGAGATAGCCTTCCCAGCCCTGCGCGGCCTGGCGGTCGGGGCACCAGAAGGGATTGTCGCCGGTGGCGTCCCAGTCCCAGTTGGCACGGTCGATCTTCTGGCTGCCGATCTGGATCACGGCGCCGCGGATGGTGACGCCGTCCCCCAGGATCTTGCGGGCGATGGCGCCGGCCGCGACGCGTACCGCGGTCTCGCGCGCCGATTGCCGGCCGCCGCCGCGATAATCGCGGACGCCGTACTTCCGGTCGTAGGTGTAGTCGGCGTGGCTCGGCCGGAACTGGTCCTTGATCTCGCCGTAGTCGCGGCTGCGCTGGTCGACATTGTCGATGTGCAGTCCGATCGGCGTGCCGGTCGTCACGCCCTCGAAAACGCCGGACAGGATCTTCACCTGGTCCGGTTCCTGGCGCTGGGTGACGAAACGCGACTGGCCGGGGCGGCGCTTGTCCATCCAGACCTGGATATCGGCTTCGGAGAGCGGGATGCGCGGCGGCGTGCCGTCGACCACGCAGCCGATCGCGAGCCCGTGGCTTTCGCCCCAGCTGGTGAACCGGAAAAGGGTGCCGAAACTGCTGCCGGCCATGGCCGGCTGCTCCGCGCTACTCGCCTTCGAAGTTGCCGAGCAATTCGGCGATCTGCTTCGCGGACGATGTGTTGATCATGCCGACCACATGGTAGCCGGCGTCGACGTGCATCACTTCACCGGTGACGCCGGTGCCGAGGTCGGAGAGGAGGTAGAGGCCGGCATTGCCGACTTCCTCCGTCGTGACGTTGCGCTTCAGGGGCGAGTTCAGCTCGTTCCACTTCAGTATATAGCGGCCGTCGTTGATGCCGGCGAAGGCCAGCGTCTTGATCGGGCCGGCGGAGATCGCGTTGACGCGAATCTTCTGCTCGCCGAGGTCCGCCGCCAGGTAGCGCACGCTGGCCTCGAGGGCCGCCTTGGCGACGCCCATGACGTTGTAGTGCGGGATCACCCGCTCGGCGCCGTAGTAGGTCAGGGTGAGGAGGCTGCCGCCATCCTTCATCAGCGGCACGGCGCGTTGCGACACCGCCGTGAAGGAGTAGACGCTCACGTTCATGGTGAGATTGAAATTGTCGGACGTGGTGTCGAGGTAGCGACCGCGCAGCTCGTCCTTGTTGGAGAAGGCGATGGCATGGACCACGAAGTCCAGCTTGCCCCATTCCTTTTCCAGCTTGGCGAAGACCGCGTCGATGCTGGCAGGGTTGGTGACGTCGCAGGGCTCGATGATCTTGGCGCCGATCGAGCCGGCCAGGGGGCGCACGCGCTTTTCCAGCGCCTCGCCCTGGAAGGTGAAGGCCACCTCGGCCCCTTGGTCGTGGCAGGCCTTGGCAATGCCCCAGGCGATCGAGCGCTCGTTGGCGACGCCCATGACGAGGCCTTTTTTACCGGCCATAAGTTGTGCAGCAGCGGTCATGTACCGGTTCTAGCGGGGGATGGCTGTTGGGACAAGATGCCGGTGGTGGAAGGCTGCAGACCCCCTCATATTGTGGTCATGATCAGGGAAACCACCGACCCGCTGGAACTTTTCGGCGCCTGGTACGCCGAAGCCTCCGCTTCCGAGCCCAACGACCCGTCCGCCATGGCCCTGGCCACGGTGGGTCCCGACGGCACGCCGGCCGTCCGCATGGTCCTTTTGAAGGAATACGATGCCGCCGGGTTCGTGTTTTACACCAATTATGAGAGCCGCAAGGGCAATCACCTCCTGGCGCATCCCAAGGCCGCCCTGCTGTTCCACTGGAAATCGCTGCGCCGGCAGGTTCGGCTGGAAGGCCCGGTGACGACGACCACGGCGGCCGAAGCCGACGCCTATTTCGCCAGCCGCGCCCGCGGCAGCCAGGTCGGCGCCTGGGCGTCGGAGCAGTCGCGTCCGCTGGAGAGCCGGTTCGCGCTGGAGAAGCGGGTGGCGGAGTTCGGCGCCCGGTACCTGGTGGGCGCCGTGCCGCGGCCGCCGCACTGGTCGGGCTTCCGGCTGCAGCCGACCCTGATCGAGTTCTGGCAGGACGGTGCCTTCCGGCTGCATGACCGGCTGGAGTATCGGCGCGGGTCCGCGGCCGAGCCGTGGGCGACGCGAACCCTCTATCCCTGAGCGCGTGATGGCGATGGCGCCCCAACGGCTGATGCGGCTGGCGACGGTCGCGTCCATGTCGGTGGCGCTCATCCTGGTCGTCGCAAAGCTGGGTGCGTGGCGCATCACCGATTCGGTCAGCATGCTGTCGTCGCTGGTCGACACCTCGCTCGACCTCGTGAGCTCGCTGGTCACCTTCCTGGCCGTGCGCCATGCGCTGGTGCCGGCGGACGACGAGCATCGCTTCGGACATGGCAAGGCCGAGGGTCTGGCCGGCCTCGTCCAGGCAGGCTTCATCGCGGCTTCCGGCTGCGCGCTTCTGGTCGCGACCGTCGAGCGGCTCGGCAATCCCAAGCAGGTCAAGGAAGAGATGGTGGGGCTCGTCATCAGCGGGCTGGCCATCGTCCTCACGGCGGCACTCGTTGCCTTTCAGAGACATGTGGTGCGGCAGAGCGGTTCGCTGGCGATCGGTGCCGACATGGCGCACTACGCGACCGACCTGGTCGCCACCCTCCTGACGGGCGGCGGCCTGTTCCTGTCGGGCCTGCTCGATCTGCCTCTGATCGACAGCGGCGTGGCGGGCGTGGTGGCGCTCTACCTGCTCCACGGGGGATGGAAAGTGGGGCGGGCGTCGCTCGATGTCCTGATGGACCGCGAGCTGCCGGTCGAAGAGTCGACGCGGATCGAGGAGATCGCGCGCCGGCATGCCGGCGTGATCGACGTCCACGAATTGCGGACCCGTTCGAGTGGCCTTACCAAATTCGTCCAGCTCCACATCGAGGTCGCGCGCGACCTGTCGCTGGTCGAGGGACATGCGATCGGCCAGGAGGTTCAGACGGAGATCGCCCGGGCCTATCCCGACGCGGAGATCATCCTGCATGTCGATCCCGCGAAAGAGTAAGGATCCTTCGCTGCGCTCAGGATGACACCAATTTTTTGAGTAGTGCACTGCGCCAGCTCAAGTACCCGTGTCATCCTGAGCGCAGCGAAGGATCCTTAATCGGTCGCTCTACACAACGACTTTCTCTGATAAGGCACCATGAGTACCCGCCCGTCATTCATCGTCGAGGACCAGTCCGAGACCGTCGCCTTCCTCGAAGCCGAGCTGAAGCCGGAGCGGAGGATCGACACACATGGCGCCGTCGTCTTCCTCTGCCGCGAGCGTGCCTACAAGCTGAAGCGCGCCGTTAAGTTTCCCTACATGGATTTCTCGACCGAGAGCCGGCGCGCCGCGATGTGCGCCGCGGAGATCGACGTCAACCGGCGGTCGGCACCGGAAATCTATCTCGGCGTCGCGCCCGTCCTGCGCCGCGCCGGCCGGCTGGTCCTCGGCGAGGTCGGTGAGCCGGCGGAGAATGCCGTCGACTGGCTGGTCGTGATGCGCCGCTTCGACGAGGAAGGGCTGCTCGACCGCATGGCGGCGCGGGGTGCGCTGACGCCGGAGCTCATGGCTGCCCTCGGTGCGCGCGTGGCGCAGTTCCATGACGGGCTGCCTGCCATCGTCTCGGGCTTCTGCTCGCCCGACGATTACCGCCATTCGGTGGCGGCCGACGTCCGTCAGATGCGCGAGGCGGGGGACCGTCTCGACCCGTCGACCAGCGAGGCGCTGGCCGAGGCGATGCCGCGCTCGCTCGAACCCTTCGTCGATCTCGTGGCGCGCCGCGTCGCGGCCGGCGCGATCCGGCGCTGCCATGGCGACCTGCACCTGCGCAACATCGTAACGCTGGGCGGCCAGCCGGTGCCGTTCGACGCCATCGAGTTTTCGGACAAGATCGCCAACATCGACGTGCTCTACGACCTCGCGTTCGCGCTGATGGATCTGGCGCGACAGGGGCTGGGCGCCTTGGCCAACCGCCTGCTGAACGAATGGCTGTGGCGGGTCCGTGAAGCCGAAGGCGCCTCGCACGAGGAGGCGCTGGCGCTGCTGCCGATGTTCCTCGCGCGCCGGGCCGCGATCCGCGCCTATGTCGATTCGGCCGTCACGGCGGTGAGCGGTGCCGACAACGCGCCGGCGCGCGCCTACCAGAAGGCCGCGCTCGCGTTCCTGCAGCCCGCGCCGCCGCGGCTGGTCGCAATCGGTGGCCTGTCGGGCAGCGGCAAGACCACGCTCGCCCTGAAGATGGCGCCGGAGATCGGCCGCACGCCGGGCGCCGTCGTCGTGCGAACCGATGTCGAGCGCAAGCGCCAGGCCGGAATTGCGCTGGAGGAGCGCATGCCCGCCGGCAGCTATTCGCCGGAGGCATCGGCCCGAACCTACGCGGCCGTCATCGCGCGCGCCGAGCGCGTGCTGAGAGCGGGGCACAGCGTCGTGCTCGACGCGGTCTTCGCGCGCCCGCATGAACGCGCGGCGGCCGAGGCGCTGGCGAACAAGGTCGGTGTGCCGTTCCAGGGAATCTGGCTCGATGTCCCAAAGGACGTGGCGCAACGCCGTGTGACGGAGCGGAAGGGCGATGCGTCCGACGCCACGCCCGACGTGGTCGAACGCCAGTTCGACTACGATCTGGGATCCATCGACTGGGAACGGCGATAGACGCTGCTTCAGGCCCGCTTCTTTGCCGTCGAGCTGCGCGGCAGCAGGCGGGCGAGGTATTGGCCCGTATAGCTCTCCGGCACCTTCACGATCGCTTCGGGCGGGCCCTCGGCGACCAGGCGGCCGCCGCCGGATCCGCCGTCGGGGCCCATGTCGAGGACCCAGTCGGCGGTCTTGATGACTTCGAGATTGTGCTCGATCACCAGCACCGTGTTGCCGGTCTCGACCAGGCGATGCAGCACTTCCAGCAGCTTGCGCACGTCCTCGAAGTGGAGACCCGTCGTGGGCTCGTCGAGGATGTAGAGCGTGCGGCCGGTGGCGCGGCGCGATAGTTCCTTGGCGAGCTTGACCCGCTGCGCTTCGCCGCCTGAAAGCGTCGTCGCCTGCTGGCCGATATGGATGTAGCCGAGGCCGACCTGCTGGAGCGTCAGCAGCTTGTCGCGGATGATCGGCACGGCCTTGAAGAACTCGCAACCCTCGTCGACCGTCATGTCGAGCACGTCGGCGATCGATTTGCCGCGGAACACGATCTCCAGCGTCTCGCGATTGTAGCGCTTGCCCTTGCAGACGTCGCACTCGACGTAGACGTCGGGCAGGAAGTGCATCTCGATCTTGATGACGCCGTCGCCCTGACAGGCCTCGCAGCGGCCGCCCTTCACGTTGAAGGAGAAGCGGCCCGGCTTGTAGCCGCGCTCGGTCGACTCCGGCAGTTGCGAGAACCAGTCGCGGATCGGCGAGAAGGCGCCGGTGTAGGTCGCCGGATTGGAGCGCGGCGTGCGGCCGATCGG
>OFDC01000144.1_pt1 | contig 72585 bp, 73 predicted proteins | sample 1520941 | NCBI WGS metagenome assembly OFDC01 (sample SAMEA94258168, study PRJEB24077) | hot springs metagenome | biome: Aquatic biome; feature: Water | place: India | collected 2012-12-06 | depth 5 m | reverse complement strand
CATCATATGGCCACCAGCCCCATACGGAACCGCCACCATGTTGCCAGCCGTCTTTAATTGCTTGTGGTTTCAACCAAGTACGTGTACCCAGCTCTTTTTCGCCACCCTTGATCTGGTCAGCAGACAGACGCTTAAATGAACCGCCCTCTTTGTTGCCACCGTTTACGTCCTGGTAAACAGACAGCGCGTTATACAGTGGGTTATCTTTGTTTGTGTTAGCGTCGTGCAATGTTTCAGCATCTGGGCCTGTAGAATACGCTTTCCATGCCAGAGCGCCGTCTTTCAGGTTGTATGCAGCGATAAAGCAACGTACGCCGAATTCAGCACCTGAACAACCGGTCAATACTTTGTCTTTGATCACGTGTGGTGCGTTAGTGTTAGTTGCACCGACTTTTGGATCAGTGTTTTTAACTTCCCAGATTTTTTTGCCATCTTTAGCATCCAGAGCAACCAGCAAGCCGTCATTCTGTTGCAGGAAAATCTTGCCGTCGCCAAAACCAAGGCCACGTGTCACGTTGTCACAGCACAATACTGCCTGAACGCTTGGGTCTTGTTTAGGGAAATAGGACCAGACAATTTTCTGGTTATCGTTTAAATCCAAGGCATACACATTGTTTGGGAAAGCAGTCACGATATACATCATGTTGCCTAAAACAATGGGAGAGCCCTCGTGACCGCGGTTAACGCCAGTGGCGAATGTCCAGGCCATTTTCAGGTTTTTGATATTGCCCTTGTTAATTTGTGCCAGGGCGCTGTAGCCCTGATTGTTGTGCTGACCGCGTGGATGCACCCAGTTATTTGAGTCTTTCATCGCAGCTTCTTGGTCAGCTGCAGCAAAAGCCAATACAGGCAGGGCCAACGCAACGCTAGCAGCAATGCCGAAAGCTGTTTTGGTTTTGATCATAGTATATCTCCAAAGATAAATCACAAGATTGCAATCTTGAGCATGAAGGAAAATTGCATTGTGCTTAAGTTATCGCTGGTACTAGGATCCCAGTGAGCCGGATGTTACTTTTTAATACATCTATTAAGCGAATGTAACTGTAATATAAATATCCTCCTACGACACCCAGCCAGATTGCGGTTTTATTCATGGGCCAGATAGGGATTTTTTCCTAAAACTTTATGGAATTGCATTTTTTTTGTATCATTCCATCATCGAAGGCCATGTCCTAGTATGCCCTTCAGGTAACCGTAACGCCCTACAGCGAGAGGCGTTACCCGCTTACTTGATTAACAAGGTAGATACTGGCCGTGCTAAGACCCTGGCATTATTCTCTGGTTCTGGATAAGAATTCGCCCTCCTCTATCCACCAACAACTGACCGAACATTTCCGCAGCATGATTGAGGGTGGATCCTGGCTGGGGGGTAGCGCCCTGCCCAGCTCCCGCGATATTGCCCAGCGCTTGGGCATCAACCGAAAAACCGTTTCACGGGTGTATGAGGAGCTGGCTGCTCAAGGACTTATTTATACGCAACCTAAACGAGGCACGTTTGTTTCTGAAAATCCGCATCACATCCTTTTAGCTCCACAAAGTGCGGCGAATGCCTCCTCTATCACAAACACTGTGGCCAGCAGTATTCAGCAATTAATACAAAAGGCCTGTATTTACCACTTCCGTCGCGTAGCCTTGCATATACACAAGCTGCGTCCGCAAGATTATGATGTCACCGGCTTATTCGACCTGAAACATATGCTGGCGAACTTGCTGGCGCATGAACGGCGTTACCTGGTCTCGCCAGAACATATTGCCTGTGGCCATTGGCCCGCCCTACAAACTGCACTGATCCATAGCCTCAATCTTGGTCAAGGATATTTGCTGATTGATCATACCGTCAGCCCTGTTTTAGAGTTGCGCCTGAGAAGACAAGGCGTCGCGGTCCTGCGCCTACCGGAAATGAATGTCGGACAAGTGAGACTCTTTATTGAACAGATTGAAAAATATTGTATCAATTACCCGGTAGCCGCTATCTGGTGTGATAGCGCCAGCCTCATTCAGCAGAAACAGGCTGAAGCTGAACAAGCCCTGTTGTTGCAAAAACTGTCTGACTACCATCTCTTGCTGATTGACGATCAGCGTCATCGTCTCCCTGATCTACAAGACGACATACCTTTGTCAACCAAATACGCGAAAAGTTACTTGCTCGGCAGCTTGTATGGCAACCATTGCGATATGTTCAACCTGACTTATGTAGCCAGCAATTTAAGGTTCAGCGAGGATTTTCTGAATGAATTAAATGAAGAGCATCAACCGGCCTTGCTTAATATGCTGGCGCAAAGCGAACTGATCAAGCGAGGCGAATATAAAAAACTGCTGTCAACCATTCAACGCTTATTGCCATAAATCTCATCTTCGGCTGAAAACAACCAAAAAGATAAAATACTGGTTATTAACAACCACCAAAAATTCAGGATAAATTCCTATTTACACAAAAAATACACTTCCAAGTCAATCACTTAAACTCACCAAACATCATGGCACGTTAAATGCTGTTGAATCATTGGGAGTGAGCTATCACTAGGACCGATACCAGCTGACTGCATATCCGCTGGTATCGGGGTAGACACTCCCTCACTTGCATATTGATCTCATGCAAAAAAGGCACCGCATTGCGGTGCCTTTTGCTTTTGGGTATAACGAACTGCAGAGAACTACAGCCGCATCACTCCACCGGTCAATTTACTCCTGACCGATTTGATACACTTCGTAGCTGGTCTCTACGATTTTACCGCTGGTAGCATCCACTTCGACTTTTACTTCTTCGTTGTCGGCTTCCAGAATGTCAAATTCGTAAGATGCTTTGCCATCTGGCTCGAGCTCATATTCAACTTCAACCACTTTGCCAGGATGCGCTGCCAGTGCAGTGGCCTTGGCGTCTTCTTCAGTCACTTTAGCCAGTGCTTTGAATCTTTCGTCATCCGCCGCAACTTCTTCTTCTACTTCTGTAATCTTGCCAGTTTTTGCATTGCACTCAATATCCCATGCTTTGCCATCGTTGGATTGCACATCAAATTCGTATACTAATTGCTTACGCTCTGACTTGGCTTCCACCTTGACAATTTTGCCGTCGTGTTTGGACAAGGCTGCTTTCACGCACTTACCCAGGCTGTCGTAAGCCTTTGGCTTGATGGTTTCATGGTCAGCGAATGCCTGACCGGACAACAAACCGCATACCGCGGCTACCAGAATTGACGCTTTAACTTGCATAATGATCTCCTTGTTTAAAGTCATGAATGAAAGTAATGAAACAGGCGCTAGGACGCCATATTCCAAAATCCACAACGCTGAGAAGGATATCAAAAACGCGATATGCTTTTGAAAATATTACACTTTGTTAACAAAATGGTTAAAAACAGCCATTCTGGTCGCTGCTAAGCAGCTGGACTACACGGCCACTGGCGCCTTAATCGCGGGATAGGGATCGTAATTTTCCAGCGTAAAATCCTCAAACTTAAAGGTAAAAATGTCTTTCACGGCAGGATTAATACGCATCACAGGCAAAGCACGCGGTGTACGGGACAACTGCTCTTTAACCTGCTCCATATGGTTGCTGTAAATATGCGCATCCCCCAGGGTGTGCACAAAGTCGCCCAGTTGCAAATCGCAAACTTGTGCCACCATCATGGTTAACAAGGCATATGAAGCGATGTTGAATGGGACGCCAAGGAAAATATCTGCACTGCGTTGATACAATTGGCAGGAAAGCTTGCCATCAGCCACATAAAACTGAAAAAAAGCATGGCATGGTGGCAGCTTCATGCGTTCAACATCCGCCACGTTCCAGGCAGACACGATTAAACGACGCGAATCCGGTGTCTTTTTGATCTGGTTAATCACTTGTGTGATCTGGTCAATGTGCGAACCATCCGGCTTGGGCCAGTTACGCCATTGATAGCCGTAGACCGGGCCAAGGTTGCCTTGCTCATCCGCCCATTCGTCCCAGATACTGACACCATTTTCTTTCAGATATGCAATATTGGTGCTGCCCTGCAAGAACCATAACAGTTCATGAATAATGGATTTTAAATGCACCTTCTTGGTGGTCAGTAAAGGAAATCCTTCCGCCAGATTAAAGCGCATCTGATAACCAAATACCGACATCGTGCCGGTGCCTGTGCGATCTGTTTTGATGTGACCATGCGCAAGTACGTGGTTCAATAGATCATGATACTGTTGCATGTAGCACTCCTCAATCAGTTACTCAGATTCATGTGTTAGCAGCAATAAAGGCTTTAATCGCATCGACGCTCACATCCATCACTGTGGATTTCTGTGGCAGGTCCTCCAGGCCAACCAGGCTGGCCGGACGCTCAGGCACTTCACCCAGCGCTTCCACAATCGCATCTTCAAATTTGGCCGGCAATGCCGTTTCCAATACCAGCATGGGCACATTCGGCTGACGGTGTTCGAGGGCGACTTTCAAGCCATCGGCAGTATGCGTATCAATGGTCACGCCATATTTTTCTTTGGTAGTGCGTATGGTTTGCATGCGGTTGGCATGGTTACTATGGCCGGAAACAAAACCAAAGTCAGCCACTTTTTCAAAATAACCGTCTGCATTCAGGTCAAACTTGCCACCATGATCCACCGCGGTCCACAATTCACGCACACGGGCACTGTCCTGACCGACGAGGTCATAGACAAAGCGCTCAAAATTGGAGGCTTTGCTGATATCCATGGACGGGCTGGAGGTATGATAAGTATTGGCTGAACCACGCGGCGCATAAACGCCAGTATTGAAAAATTCATCCAGCACATCGTTTTCATTGGTTGCCACCACCAGCTGGTCAATCGGTAAACCCATCATGCGTGCAATGTGCCCGGCACAGATGTTACCAAAGTTGCCACTAGGCACCGTAAAACTGACTTTCTGGCTGTTGTTAGTCGTCACAGCCAGGTAACCTTTGAAATAGTAAATAATCTGGGCAGCAATACGACCCCAGTTAATGGAGTTCACCGCGCCGATTTTGTATTGGGCTTTAAAGGTATGATCATTAGAAACGGCCTTGACCATATCCTGCGCATCATCGAAGACACCTTTCACCGCAATATTGAAAATATTGTCGTCTTGCAGGCTGAACATTTGGGCGGTCTGGAAACGGCTCATCTTCTGGTATGGCGACAGCATGAACACACGCACACCTTTTTTACCTCGCATCGCATACTCAGCTGCAGAGCCGGTATCACCAGAAGTAGCGCCCAGGATATTAGTGGTTTGGCCAGTTTTGGTCAGTACGTATTCAAACAGATTGCCCAGTAACTGCATCGCCATGTCTTTAAAGGCTAATGTTGGGCCGTTTGACAGGCTAAGCAGGTAGAGGTTATCTTCTAGCTTGAGTGTAGGCGTAATATCTTCGGCATTCTGGCCAGCTCGTGCAAAGCTATAAACTTCTGCTGTGTAGGTTTTATCAATAATCGCTTTCAGGTCTGCGTGGGGAATATCACTGTCGTCCACCAATCTGGACAGGATCGCAAAGGCCAGTTCGCGATAATTCATGCCACGCATGGCATTCAAATCTGCATCACTGAATTGCGGATATTGCTCAGGCAGATACAAGCCGCCGTCAGGCGCCAGGCCGCCCAGCAAGATTTCACTAAATGTTAAAGCAGGCGACTGCCCGCGGGTACTGATATATTTCATTGTATTGAACTCTTTGAATTAAGCCTGCCCGTCATATATTAGCGTGACAGCGCTTCCATCCGGATTTTGATGACGGTGCCGGCAATCGCAGGCAACGCTTCAATCCTGGTAATGGCTGCATCCATGGTTTTTTCCTGCGTGGTATGGGTCAGAATGACAATGTCTGCCTCAGCTTCACCTTCCTGAGGCTCTTTTTGCAGCATGGCATCAATCGAAATCTGCAAGTCGGCCAGGATTTTGGTCACATCCGCCATCACCCCTGGTTTATCAGAGGCATGCAGCCGCAGGTAATAAGCTGACTGCACTTCGGCAATCGGCAAGACGGGCAGCACTTGTTGCTGGTCTAACTGATAACCGAGGTAAGGCACGCGCTGCTCGGCTGTCGTGCCTTGCAAACGGGCAATATCCACCAGATCGGCGACCACTGCACTCGCCGTCGGCTCAGCACCCGCGCCAGCCCCGTAATACAGGGTTGGGCCAACAGCATCCCCTTTCACAACGACAGCATTCATGGCACCATCCACATTAGCAATCAGGCGCTTTTCCGGAATCAGGGTAGGATGCACGCGCAGCTCTACACCTGACTCTGTTTTTTTGCTGATACCGAGTAATTTGACACGATACCCGAGCTCTTCAGCATATTGAATGTCCTGAGTCGTCAGTTTGGTAATCCCTTCGGTATACGCTTGTTCAAACTGCATGGGCATGCCAAACGCAATACTGGCCATGATGGTCAGCTTGTGAGCAGCATCCACGCCTTCAACATCAAAGGTGGGATCCGCTTCGGCATAACCCAGGCGTTGTGCTTCCTTGAGCACATCGGCAAACGCCAGGCCTTTGTCGCGCATCTCGGTCAAGATAAAGTTGGTTGTACCGTTGATAATGCCAGCCACCCATTCAATCCTGTTGGCGCTCAAGCCTTCACGCAAAGCCTTGATAATGGGGATGCCACCTGCCACTGCCGCTTCAAACGCAACAATCACGCCCTTTCCGGCCGCTGCCTTGAAAATTTCGTTGCCATGCACTGCCAGCAAAGCTTTGTTCGCAGTAACCACATGTTTGCCATTGGCAATGGCTTTTAACACTAATTCTTTAGCGATGGTATAGCCACCGATCAATTCAACGACGACATCAATCTCCGGATTATCCACCACGGCAAATGCATCGTCCGTCAACGCCACCTGACCACCGGTGACCTGCCTGGCCAGTTCCAGGTTACGGTCAGCCACCTGCACAATGCGTATATTGCCGCCAATCCGGCGCGAGATATCCGCCTGGTTACGCGTGATGACGGTATAAGTACCGCCACCAACTGTGCCTATTCCTAACAAACCTACTTTTAATTCTTTCATACTCATACTCTACGTTGATGGCAGCCCTAAAGCTCACCTTATTTTGAATGTGCTTTATTTTGCATGCTTCTTACGATAGCTATCCAGGTAGCGGCCTATGCGTGTCATCGCCTCGGTCAGGTCATCCACATTAGGCAGGAACACTACCCTGAAATGATCAGGCGCTTTCCAGTTAAAGCCCGTGCCTTGGACCAGCAGTACTTTTTCTTCCAGCAATAAGTCGAGGATAAACTGCTGATCATCTTCGATCGGATACATCGCCGGATCCAACTTGGGAAACAGATACATGGCTGCAGCTGGCTTGACACAAGTCACGCCCGGCATGGAGGTCAGCATGTCATAAGCCAGATCACGCTGCTTGCAGAGGCGTCCGCTAGGCGCAACAAGGTCGTTAATGCTCTGGTATCCACCTAGCGCAGTCTGGATGGCCAGTTGCCCGGGCACATTGGCACACAAACGCATGGAGGCCAGCATATTGAGGCCTTCGATATAATCCTTGGCATCCTTTTTATCGCCGGAGATAATCATCCAGCCTGAGCGATAGCCACATGCCCGGTAATTTTTGGACAAGCCGTTAAAGGTCACAAACAGCACATCGTCGGCCAGCGACGCGATGGACGTATGAGTATTACCGTCATACAACACCTTGTCGTAAATCTCGTCGGCAAAAATCACCAGGCCATGATGACGCGCAATCTCGATAATGCCTTCCAGCGTTTCTTTGGGATACAAAGCACCGGTCGGATTGTTAGGGTTGATAATCACGATACCTTTGGTATTGGCCGTGATCTTGTTCTCAATATCTTTAAGATCAGGCAACCAGCCCGATTGCTCATCACAAACATAATGACGCGCCGTACCACCTGCCAGGTTCACTGCAGCGGTCCACAACGGATAATCCGGCATGGGCACCAGAATCTGGTCGCCATTATTGAGCAAACCCTGCATGGCCATCACAATGAGTTCAGACACACCATTACCGATAATGATGTCGTCTATGGTCACCCCGGCAATGTTTTTTTGCTGGGTGTAATGCATAATCGCTTTGCGCGCCGCGAACAATCCTTTGGAGTCGGTATAACCCGAGGCCTGGTCCATATTATGGATCACGTCCTGGACAATTTCTTCGGGGGCATTAAAACCGAACGGCATGGGGTTGCCGATATTCAGCTTGATAATGCGTTGTCCGTCCTCTTCCATCTGGCGCGCACGTTGTAGGACAGGGCCGCGGATGTCGTAACAGACATTACTGAGTTTGCTGGATTTATTGACTGGCTGCATCGCTCATTAACAAACACATCTGGCGTGTGTTAAGCTCTTAAAGTAAAACTTTCATTCTACCTGCAAACCCTTGCTACATCAATGAACCTTAGGACCTGAGTCAGGTCAGCTTGGAAATACATCACAAGCAATGAACACTTCGTATCTGACCTTGATATCTTATGAAATTACACCTGCATACCAGTGAGCAACAATATCAAATCAATGGCGTGGATCACGACGCCGTCATCATTAATCGCCAGCGTTATGAACAAGCTGTGATTGTCAGTGAACAGGCTTGCAGTTCCGGTTGGTTCCAGGGGCCTTGGGAAGCGCTGGACGCGCAATCATTGGCACCCATCCTCGAGTTTAAACCGGAGGTGGTGTTGCTAGGGACAGGCGATAAACAACGCTTTATCCACCCCAGGCAGATACAAGCATTTTTGTCTGACAACATTGCGGTGGAGTGCATGACCACGGCAGCCGCTTGCCGTACGTTTAATATCCTGACGGCTGAAGGTCGCAAAGTCGTCGCAGCGCTGTTACTGGAAAAGCATCTGGGTTAAGTAATAATTATTGCGGCTTAAGGGTGACCTGCAGGCCATTGGCTGTGACTTGAAAATCTGTCGGTTGATAGTGACGTCCTGCATAACTTAAATCTTCAGGCTTCACCTCATACAATACCAATTGGTTGAGCCACTTACTGCCAATATCCTTGGTGATCTGCTGCACTAGGCCGTTCCATTGGCTATTGGCTCCATCCAGTTGAAAAGAATCCACTTCCGGCTGATCCAGTACAACGGCATTTCGCGCCTGGTCAAACTTCAGCAGCCCCGACAATCCCAGCTTACCTGTTGCTGCATTAGCCAGCAAATCACTCTGCACATTGGCATCCATCAAGGTATGAATCCTGCCTGAAGCCGGGTCTATGGACACTAGGGCATTGGATAACTGAATATGAAACACTTTCATGAACGTGAATGGCTTGGCCAGTTTGCTGTTTAATTTTTGCTGCAACTCTGCAGTATTCATGCTTAGCCTGCGTTCACCCATGCTTGCACAATGCGCTAGCAATGCAGCCAGCAAAACCAGCAATAAATAATTTTTTAAAAGACGCATTTGTAAGCCTTGGTTAACACTTGCAACGTTCGACAAAAATTGACATGACAAGTGCCGTCTACGATAAGATCAAAAAAATGAAAAATAAACCTTACGCACAATCCGGCTTTACCCTGGTCGAAATGGTCGTTGTGATATTGATTTTATCAGCGCTGGCAATCACTGCCTATGCGCGTATTGCCCATATTGACGTTCATGCAAGACAAGCGTCGCTACAGTCATTTAAAGCAACTGTGGTTTCTGTCGCCACCATGGCCAAAGGCGTCTGCATGTCTGACCCACAATGTGCCGGCAATCAACCCACCTCTTCAGCCGCCATTGAAGGCAATACCATCTACTTCAGTCACGGTTATCCGATGGGCTGGCGGGGCAATGAAGATGGCACAGGGACTTTGCAGCAGCTGCTAGAAGTCGGCAATTTTTCTGTGCAACCTTCACTGTCCGATAACAACCGCGCCATCTACTACCTGCAGGGCGCGAGGGATGCCAGCCGTTGCAAACTCGAATACACCATCTCCACCAGCACGTCAGGCCTGACCGTCAGCATCGATGATAGCGGCTGTTAGCTAGCCAGGCAAAACAAAGGCCATGTGCTTGTAAACACATGGCCTGCTCATTTCAAAGCACCAAAAATGCGGCGCCTACAGATGCCTAGTCGACAAGGTCAAAGTCGCATTGGTACCGCCAAAACCAAAACTGTTGGAGAGCGCCGTTTGCACTTTGGTTGAGGTGATTGGCGAACGCACAATATTCAAGCCTTCAGCAGCCGGATCCAGATTATCAATATTGGCAGAGGCTGCAATAAAGCCATGTTGCATCATGAGCAAGGTATAAATCGCCTCGTTCACGCCAGCCGCGCCCAAAGCATGTCCTGACAACGACTTGGTGGAAGCAATGGCTGTTATGCTATTGCTGCCGAATACTGTCCGAATCGCTTCGAGCTCCTTGGTATCACCCACTGGCGTACTGGTGCCATGTGTGTTGATATAATCAATTTCTTCCGGGTTAATGCCCTGCAAGGCCTGCTGCATACAGCGAACAGCACCCTCCCCGCTCGGAGCCACCATGTCATAGCCATCCGAAGTCGCACCATAGCCCACTACTTCAGCATAGATATGCGCACCACGTGCCTTGGCATGCTCATACTCTTCAAGTACGACAATGCCGCCGCCGCCGGAAATGACAAAACCATCACGATCCGCATCGTAGGTACGTGAAGCCTTTTCTGGCGTGTCGTTATATTTGCTGGACAATGCTCCCATGGCATCAAACAGGTAGCTCATGGTCCAGTGTTCTTCTTCACCACCGCCAGCAAATACAATGTCCTGCTTGTTTAGCTGGATTTGTTCTACGCCAGCGCCTATGCAATGCGCACTGGTTGAACAGGCAGAACTGATTCCGTAATTGACGCCTTTGATCTTGGCGCCAGTGGCCAGGCAAGCGGCAATGCCACTACTCATGGTTTTGGTCACCATGTAAGGGCCGACACGGCGGATCCCTTTTTCTGCCAGCGTATTGGTGCCTTCGAGCATGCTTTCGGTAGAAGTTCCACCTGCACCGACAATCAGGCCGGTACGCACGTTGGACACAAGTTCCTCTGGCAGCCCTGCATCAACAATGGCTTCTTGCATGGCCAGCCAGGCATAAGCATGGCCTTTAGCCATGAAACGCAACAGTTTGCGGTCTATCAGAGCCTCAACATCTAGATTTTTAATTGACCCGGCCACATGCGAACGCAAACCGCGCTCGGCATATTCCGGTTGATAGGTAATACCGGAACGGCCTGCCTTGAGGCTGTCCAGTACTTCCTGTTTGTTATTACCAAGACTTGATACGATACCAAATCCTGTAATCACTACGCGACGCATTGCGCCTCCTTACTAGAAATTGTCCGTGGTGGTAAATAACCCAACACGTAAATCACTGGCATTATAAATCTCACGGCCATCCACTTCCATACGTGCATCCGCGATACCCATGACCAATTTGCGCATAATCACACGTTTCAAATCAATGTGGTAGCGCACAAGCTTGGCCGTTGGCAGCACCTGCCCTGTAAATTTAACTTCACCAGAGCCCAAGGCACGGCCGCGTCCGGGACCACCTTTCCAGCCCAAAAAGAAACCAACAAGTTGCCACATGGCATCCAGTCCCAGGCAGCCGGGCATGACAGGGTCACCGGTAAAATGGCATTCAAAAAACCATAAATCCGGACGAATATCGAGTTCTGCAATAATTTCGCCCTGGCCGTATTTACCACCTTCGTCTGAAATTTTAACAATACGATCAAACATCAGCATCGGTGGCAGTGGCAATTGCGCGTTACCTTCGCCAAACATCTCGCCGCGGCCGCAAGCCAACAACTCCTCTTTACTGAAACTACTTTTACTAGTCATGTATTTTTAGATTTTTAGTATAAAACAATATTTTCGCCGGAAATTACGTTTAGTGAAAGCTTTTTGTCATGAAAACACTATACTGACCTGTATACTTTTAATGGAAACATAGGTAAAATTCCTCAAATTGTTACGGAATTTTACATATTGAAAAATATCGCAGAAGCAAGGTTTCAATGATAATCTGTGACAAATTTGCGATTGCGCAATTACAATTTAGTTACAACTTACCTTCAATAATGATACTACGTCAGGAAATCAGGAATGCATGATCAACAATTAGCCGATTGGCGTGCACAAGCACTAAAACTTGAGTCAGAAGTGAATAAAGTCGTGGTAGGTCAGCAGAACCCTGTCCGCCTGATCACGATTGCCGTATTTGCACGGGGCCATGTGTTACTGGAAGGTGACGTGGGCGTGGGCAAGACCACCTTGTTGCGTGCCTTCACCCGCGGCATCGGTGGTGGCTATCAACGTATTGAAGGCACCATTGACCTGATGCCAAATGACCTGGTCTACCACACCTATTTGGGCGAAGATGGTAAACCCCATGTCAGCCCTGGCCCATTGTTAATGTCCGGCCAGGACCTGTCTATCTTCTTTTTCAACGAGATTAACCGCGCGCGTCCACAAGTGCACTCCCTGATGTTGCGTGTGATGGCAGAACGCACCCTGACTGCGTTTAACAAAGAACACTATTTCCCGCACATGCTGGTATTCGCTGACCGCAACCAGGTGGAAAGAGAAGAAACCTTTGATATTCCATCTGCGGCGCGTGACCGCTTCATGATGGAAATCCCGATTGTCGTGCCGCCAGCGCACGATATTATGGAGTCATTGATTTTTGATACCCGTTTCCATGATGTCGATCAGTTGATTACCAATGTAGAACAAGACATCCTGAAATTTGATCAGCTCAACAGCTTTGCCAAAGTGATCCAGGAAAACATTACCGCCAGCCCTGCCCTGCGCAAATATGCCCTGAATCTGTGGCTGGCAACCAAAGATCCACTGGCTTATGGCATCAAGGTTTCCAATGTCGATATGAAGCGCCTGGTATTATCAGGTGCCAGCCCGCGTGGTATGGGTATGCTGTTACGCGCTGCGCGTGTCAACGCCTGGCTGAACGAGCGCGATGCCGTCGTCCCCGAGGATATCCATGCTGTATTCCATGAGACGATTGCTCACCGCCTGGTATTCAGTCCGGTCTACGAAATGCGCCGCACTGAAATCGCACGTGAAATGCTGTCTGGCATCGTCAATGCTGTTGCAGCCCCTTAAGTAAATCGACTGTTTCCCTATGGATTACATCAAGGAATTCAGCTACCACATCAGCTGGCGTTCACGCTCACGCCGTCCTGGTCGCCACAAAAGCAACCAGCGCGGCATGGGCATGGAGTTTCGGGGGCATACGACCTTATTGTCCTATCCTGACCCACGCCGGATTGATATACGCCAGACCATACGCGACCCCATGGAACAGGTGTATGTGCGCATTTTCAACCAGAAAAGTGCAACGCCAGTCTTTGTGCTTTGCGATCTTTCTGGTTCCATGCAATACGGGGTCCCTCATACCAAACTGACCACCGCCGCGGAGATCACGCGCTCAGTCGCACAGTCAGCCACGCGTAATGGCGACCCGGTGGCGTTTGTCGGTTTTGATGATGAGTTACGTGACGAATGGCTGAGTACCCTCTCGGCCAGGCCACATAATATGCTGGAACTGGCAGCTCGCCTGGAAAATCATTTGCCGAATGAAGTCGGGGCTGGTGCACTGATCCATAGTGCCAGCTTGCTACCGCGCGAACGTGCATTGATTTTTATGGTGTCTGATTTTCATATGCCTCTTGAGCAACTGGAAGAAGCGTTGTTGCTGATGTTGCGCCATCACATTGTGCCCGTCGTGCTCTGGAACAGTTCCGAATACAAAGACCTGCCGGAATTTGGCGTCACCAGTATCAATGACCCGGAAACCGGGGAACGTCGTACCTTATTCCTGCGCGCCGCCTATCGTCAACGTATCCTGGATACCTTTGCCGCGCGCCGCCAGGCTATTGAAGATATTTTTATGAAATTTGATATGCAGCCCTTTTTTGTGGAAGACACGTTTGACGCCGATTTACTGTCCGACTATTTCCATCAATATGTGACTGTGTGAGGAAAGCGATTGATGAAAGCGCCTAAATCCCTGTTCTCTTGCCTGTTGACTATCACCTTGGCCTTTACCGCCTTGCCAGTCGCCGCAGATGTGGTATTGCCAAGCGTAGACAGCAAATACATTTCTATCCGGGAAATCAACCCTACCCGTGACGCCGGCTATGTGGTGGGCGACAAGCTGGAGCGCACGATTATCCTGACAGTGAAAAAGCCTTATGAGCTGATTGAGGAGTCCCTGCCTATTGTGGGCTACGAGCACCGTTACCGTGGCCAGGTGTCAGGCATAGAACTGGCCAACATCAGCACTGAGGAGGAAAGCTTTTCTGATCGCAGTGTGCATAAAATTCATCTGACTTACCAGGTATTCAAGTCTGGCCGTGTGGCGAAACCTGCCATCTTGCGGGGTGAGATTGTGAAACTGCGCCACAATGGCAAAACCGAAATTCGGCAAGTGCGCTTTCCATCATTCAATTTCAGAACATCGCCTCTATCCGTTTACGGTGAAGTGAACCTGAAAAATGAAATGAGTCCATTTATTCCACCGTTCACCATCAGCACTGTCAGAGAATATCAGATCATCAAAGTGGCAGCCGGTGTACTTGCGCTGAGCCTGCTCGGGTTACTGTATATTCTGGGTGCCCATACCTGGCTGCCACGCATGGGGGGTGCATTTGCCAAGGCTTACCGCAAGGTAGGGCATTTGCCAGAGAATGCTGAAGGGTTGCAGCAATCTATCAACGTGATACATCAGGCGATCCACCAAGTGGCCGGACACAGTGTATTCAGCAATAACATAGACCAATTTTTACAGGAAAAACCTGCCTACCAGCCTGCCAAGCCAGAAATCGAGTGTTTCTTTAGCTTATCACGCCAGGTCTTTTTTGATACCAAAACCCCATTAGAACTGGGAATGCCAGCAAAACAGTGGTTGCGCACCTTCTGCCGCCACATGCGTGATTGCGAACGTGGCCTGATACCAGAGGTGAAATAGCATCATGGCATTCAATCACCCCTGGTTACTCTGGGCCATTCCGCTGGCGTTATTGCCACTGCTGCTGGAGCGCTCACATAGCAAACATTACTCATGGATAGGCCTGCTACCACCTGACCCGCTTTCAAGCCTGATCGGCCTGCTGTTAAAGATACTGGCAGCGCTGAGTATTCTGTTCGTCATTCTGGGACTGGCAGGTCCACATACCTTGGAACAACAGGTGCAGCGGACCGGGATTGGCGCACAGATCGGCCTGGTGCTGGACCGCAGCGCCAGTATGGATGACCAGTTTGTCGGCGACAAGGATGGCCATATCGGTGAAACCAAGTCGGTGGCCGCAGCGCGTATCATCACCAACTTTATTCAAAGTCGTAAAAACGACATGATGGGGGTCATTACCTTCAGTAACTCTGCCATGTATGTATTACCACTTACCGAGAATAAAGAAGCTGTCCTGTCTGCTGTGCAGGCCACGGCAGGTAATTCGCTGTTCCAGACCAATATTGGTGGCGGTCTGACCAGTGCGGTGGAACTGTTCAAGAATGTCCCAGACTCAGGTTCACGCGCCATTATCCTGATTTCGGATGGTGCTGGCCGTGTCAGTGACATGGTGCAACAGAAATTACGTGACTGGTTGCAACGTTATAACATCGGCCTGTACTGGATTGTCTTGCGCCAGCCGGGCGGCATCACGATTTTTGACCCGAAATATACCGAAAGCGGTTATGACGGCAACATGCCGACTGAAGTCATCCTCTATCAATACTTCCAGACATTACGCACGCCATTCAACGCCTATGAGGCCTCTGACCCTAAGTCCCTTGAAGCCGCGATTGCCGACATTAACAGTAAAGAAAAAAAACCGATTCAATATATGGAAAAAATCCCCGGCCATGATTACACCAACGTGTGTTACTGGATTGCAATCATCATGATTGCCATTCTGCTGGCTGTTAAATATCTGGAGATCAACACATGGCGCTCAGCGTAAAAAAACTGGTCATCGGCCTGATAGTAATAGCGGTGGCTGCTACCGCCGCTATCCTCTACACATGGCAACGCATTGAGCAGGCAGACGCTTTTAACCAGGCCATTCTATCGGCAAAAACACCCCAGACTGACCTGCAAAGCTTTGAAGCAAAATACGCAGTTGCTTACTGGCTAGCCAAGCATGAACGTTACAAGGAGGCCACATTGCTGTTCGCCAAGCTGATCGACGGCTCAACGCCTACTCAACGCGCAGCCATTCTGCACAATATTGGAAACATTTTTTTCCTGAAAGCCATTCAGGTCACCGGTGGCAATGACAACAGCACACGCGATGAGGTGGAATACCTGCTGACCCAGGCTGCCAACTCTTATAAAAACGCCCTCAAGGCAGATAATAGCCATTGGGGCACACGTCGTAACTACGATCGTGTCATGAGCCTGTTACCGGAGAAACCCACACCAGGCGTAGGCGAATCAGAGAACCCAGGCCTGATCATGGGCAACATTCCAAACGGTCTGCCTTAATCAGAAGTTTATTAGAACGTCCATTCACATCATTAACTTGCACTTATGAATATCTGGCTCAGACGGTTTATCAAACATCGAGACTCTGCCTTGCTGGCACTGGCATTGGTCTTTTTGCTGGCGGCGATCCTGCGTCCGAGCATTCCGTTCAAACACAACATTTATACCTACCTGCTGGTAGCAGATATTTCGCAAAGTATGAATGCGTCGGACATGACTTTACGCGGTAAAAAAGTCACACGACTGGAATACATGCAGAACATGATGCATGAGATTGTGGCTTCGCTCCCTTGTGATACCAAAGTCAGCATTGGCCTGTTTGCCGGTAACTCTGTGGCAGCGATGTATGCGCCCATCGAAGTCTGCAAAAACTTTGCGGCGATTCAGGATACGATTGAACACCTGGACTGGCGCATGGCCTGGTCAGGCAACAGCCGTTTGCGTGAAAGCCTGTTCGTGACCGCAAAAGTGGTCCGCGGCATGTCTGAACCTGCCCAAGTCGTATATTTTACCGATGGTGAAGAAGCCCCGAAACTGCACGCCTTCAACACGAAAAGCCTGGAAGAGTTTCAGGGCGGTAACGACTGGATATTTGTCGGCATCGGTACTGAAGAAGGCGTGGCTATTCCCAAACTGAGTGAAGATAACCAGGTGATTGGCTACTGGTCGAATGAGAGTTTTGCCATGCAGCCGGGCATTGCGCAGATTTCTGAAAGCACATTGGGGGTGCGTGATGATAACGTCGCCACCGGCGAACATGACCGCTATATTTCCAAACTCGCTTCTGAGTATATGGAAAGCCTGACTCAAGAGATTGGTGCTAAATACATTAAAGGCGACAGCACCTACCATGTATTACAGGCCATGAAATCACAACCACCGGCAAGGCGTGATATTGCGCCATTACCACTAAGCTGGATATTCGCCACCCTGGCTGGTCTGTGCGTGCTTAGCATGTATGCCAGCAGGCATCCAATGCGTCAAATAAAACAAAATCTCAAGATTTACCGTCAGGAAATCAAGTCCAGACTATTCACTAAAAGCGAGGCTGTCGCACACGACAATCATTTTCAGTAAACACAAACGCCCACCCTCTGTCATCCTAGGCCAGTGATGGGGGCATAAGAGAGTTGACCATGAAAAAACAATGGCTTAGGTACTGGCTGCAACATCGCGACACCCTGTTATTGGTCCTGGCGTTAATTTTCCTTCTAGGCGCAGTCCTGCGACCCAGTATTCCAGTCAAGCGCAACATTCACACCTACTTCCTCATTGCGGACGTGACACAGAGCATGAATGCCAAGGATATGGCTCTCAACAACCATACCGTCAGCCGGCTGGACTATACCAAACGCATGATGCACGACATTGTCGCCCAACTGCCCTGCCACACCCGCATAAGCATCGGCATCTTTGCCGGTGATGCAGTGGCGGCCCTGTATACCCCAATGCAAGTCTGCCAGCATTTTTCTGCCATTCATGAAACCATAGAGCACCTAGACTGGCGCATGGCCTGGACCGGTAATAGTCAGTTGCGCGAAAGTCTGGTGATCACTGCCAAATTGTTACGCCAGATGCCTGAAGCAACCAAAGCCGTGTATTTTACCGATGGGGATGAAGCGCCTCTGCTCCACGCCTTCAATACACGCAACCTCAAAGACTTTCAGGGCGGTGAAGGCTGGTTTTTTGTGGGGATAGGGAGCGATCAAGGCGTGGGCATTCCCAAGCTGACGGAGGATAACCAGATGATCGGTTACTGGTCGAATGAAAGCTTTGCCGTTCAACCAAATATTGCACAAGTAACAGCCAGCAAAAGCAGTGGCCGCGATGACAGCGTAGCTGTCTCGGAATATGACCGCTTCATTTCCAAGCGTGCCTCAGGCTACCTGCAAAAACTGTCAGAGGAGATTGGCGCACAATACCTGGATGGCGATGACCCACATACCGTGCTCAAAACCATACAAAGCCGCGAATCCCCTCGACACGAAATTGTTGCCTACTCTATAGACTGGCTACTCGCTACTCTAGCGGGGCTATGCATTCTGGGCACAGGCATCAGCCGCGACTCAATCCGTCACCTCAGGCACAGGTTCAAACTTTACCGTAATGATGTCAGAACCAGATTTTTTGCGCGCAGTGAATCGGTAGCGCATGACAATCACTTTTCCTGACTGATGTGTCACTCACTCAAGCATCCTCATCCACGGTACTGCTCTTGGATCTAAGTCGCAAACTTGAGCCCCCAGCGTAACCATACACGCAAAGCGCTGAGTGATTGTTTGCCTGCATGATCAGGCAAGATCAATAATCGACATGGCAATAACCAGCGATGCCAATGGATGACATCAGCCTCCTCAACATTCAATGGTGACTGGAACTGTACATGCAAAACCATACACCATGGATGTACCACTGTATCCGGTAGCACGTTCACTTTCCAGACTTGCCCCATGGTATTTACCAACGTCATCTCGCCATAAACATCTACCCTGAGCGATTGGACACTTAATCGCCAGCCTGTTGCTAATTGTCGGCTAAAGCTCCAAAGACAAACCAGCAGATAGATCGCTGTCAGCGCTACACTCCACTGCCAGGACAAGCAATACCAAACCGAACTCAGCACAAGCATTGAAAACACCACACACCAACCCCATAAAAAAGTGGAAGGGCGAAAGGAAATTTCAATTTCACTTGGTAAAATAGGTTTTTTCATTGTGCATCGATGAGTACATACTCAGTATTCAGCCATGCGCCATCCTCAAGGAATCGCATTTATGTCTAGCATCGCATGGCAACAATTTTTAATCTCCCAGGGTGCGCAGTTTAATGCGCAGGCAGAAGCCTCGTTTGCAGCGCCTGATATTCCGGCACCGGCTCAGTTGTTTGATCTGTCTACGCTTGGGATGATTGCAGTCAGTGGCGCAGACGCCCTCACCTTTCTGCAAGGTCAATTCACTAATGATATCAAGCAAGTTGGCCAAGCAGCCCAGTTCACAGGCTACTGTACGGCAAAAGGTCGCTTGTTGGCATTGTTTTATGCATTCAGCATGAACGACGTGATCTATCTGCAATGTCCCAGGACATTAATTCCAGACCTGGTCAAACGTTTGCGTATGTTTGTCTTGCGCAGCAAAGTGGTGGTGGAAGACGTCAGTGAGCAATTCGTCATTCTTGGTCTAGCAAGTACCGAGTCAGCCGCGCCTATCCAGCATTTACCATTACATCCGCATGAAACCAGTCAAACAGCACTAGGGACAGTGATCCGGTTAACAGATAGCCATGGCAAACAAAGGGCCCAACTTATCGTGCCTGCAGAGCAAGCAGAACAGGCCTGGAAAACACTGAGTGCATCATTCAGTCCGGCAAGTAGCAGCTCATGGGAAGTATTGGATATCCAGGCAGGTATTCCACAAGTGTACCCGGCGACCAAAGAGCAGTTTGTCCCGCAAATGATCAACCTGGATGCATTGAACGGCATCAACTTTAAAAAAGGCTGCTACACCGGCCAGGAAATCGTGGCACGCACGCATTACCTAGGCAAAGTCAAACGTCGTACCCTGCTGGCGCAAGTCGTAGCAGGCGATCAGGCTCCGCAAGCCGGTGACGTGATGCACGATGCCAACCAACAGGAAGCCGGGCAACTGGTGCGCGTGGCACCAGCAGAAAATAATGTCTGGTGGGTATTGGCAGAGTGCCGCCTAGAGGCGAAGGAAGCCGGTGCCATTAGTTGGCAAGACAAAACGCTTACTTTTGGAGAACTACCTTACGCTTTGCAATAGATAAAAACCACAAAAAAAGGCGCTGAGAGCGCCTTTTTTTGTGGTTTTTATGTGTAAATATCTATTTCCTATCATTTTACGTTAATCTTTTAAAGCGAGTCATTTCGCAATAATTTCAACATTCAAAGAGATAATAATGAAAAAACAAAAAATTCTTTTCTTAGCCATGTTAATGGCCATACTCCCTGGTTGCGCCACCCTACAAGCACCAAATTACAGTGCAGATTATGAAACACTCGATAATTTAAAGAGGCTTAATCTAGAAAAACTATCGGTTGGCAATTTTCAGCCTACTGACCCAAATGCTGCGGTCAATAAAATAAGTTTAAGAGGAAGTTCAATGAAATCGCCAGAAGGCGTATTTAGTACTTATTTAGAAAATGCCATTCGTTCAGACCTGAAAGAAATTGGCATTTTTGAAACTAGCTCAAATACAAAATTGGATGCCACAGTGCTAAAAAACGATATCGATATTTCTGGTATCAGCAAAGGTTCAGGAATATTAACTGTGAAAATTACTATTTCAAAGAATGGGACTATCACACTTGATAAAGTTTATTCCACAACGACTCAATTCGAATCTTCATTTGCAGGAGCTGTTGCAATAGGGATTGGACAAAGAGAATATCCTAACTTAGTGAGAAATTTCCTTAAAACCGTTTATAACGATTCAGAATTTATAACCGCTATCAAAAAATAGGAAAAATTCATGTGGAAATTATCTCTTTTTAAATCAAGCTTTATCTCTATATGCCTGATTTTATTAACAGCCTGCGCTCACCCAATTTCGATCAATCCGACTCATACTCCTGAAAGACCTCAAACTAATCTTAAACAAAGAAAAGTCGCTTATGTTTTATCTGACGCCGACAGAAACATTCAGCTCACTACTGCTGGTGGGGGCGGTGACAAAGTGTCCTATTACGCTTATCGAGATTCAGAGAAGGCAATACGAGACGCATTGAGAGCTGTATATCAGGATGTGATTGTTATTAGCTCCGCTAATGATTTAGAGGCAATCAAGAACAATGCTATAGAGTTGATTTACCTCCCCGTACTCACTACAACTTCCAGTTCTGATTCAGCCTTTACCTGGCCGCCAACTTTTTTCAGAGTAGAGTTATCATGTAATGTGACAGACTCAAAAGGAGCCTTAATAAAAATACTGAAAGTAGATGGAAATGGATACGCTGAATTCTCTGAATTCAAAACGAACCTAGGGTTAGCGGGAAGTCGTGCAACGAGCGACTTATCCGAAAAATTAAAGAAAGAAATCCTAAATAATCCTGCTCTATTCTAAATGTGCTTAAATAAGGCGCTTGAAGCGCCTTATTTACTGTGCCTGTGGATTGATATCCGGCGATACGGGTAAAGCCTCTACAGGCTTAGCCGTGGTGGATTTAGCCTCCAGCGGATTGCCTTCTAGCTGTTTTGCCACAGTGGGTTTAGCCTCTAGCGGTGAAGTAGGCTTATTTGTTACTGGCTGTTTATTTTGTATCACCTGGTAAAACACTTCATCCTGTTTCACCAGCCCCAGCTCGCTACGGGCACGCTCTTCAATCGCTGATTGCCCCTGTTTCAGGTCACGCACCTCGGCTCGTAGTGTTTCATTGCGTTGCCGGTAGTACTCATTGCGTTTTTCGTGCGTTTCGATCTGCTGGGAATATTGCCAGACCCGCAACCAACCACCCTTGCCCAGCCACAATGGATATTGCAGCAGGGCAATCAGGACTACAAATACGACCGTCAGTTTACGCACATTCGCCTATGCCAATTCAATGCACCAGACTTACTTGAATAACTGATAAAAAGCAGACAAGCCAGCATAGCTGGTTGCATCGCCCAGTTCTTCTTCAATACGCAGCAACTGGTTGTACTTGGCTACACGCTCGGAACGGCACAATGAACCGGTCTTGATCTGCAACGCGTTGGTGGCGACAGAGATATCTGCAATCGTTGTATCTTCAGTTTCGCCAGAGCGGTGTGAAACCACAGCCGTGTAGTTGGCGCGTTTTGCCATCTCGATGGTCTGGAAAGTTTCAGTCAGGGTACCAATCTGGTTGACTTTGATCAGCACGGAGTTGGCCGCGCCTTTCTGGATGCCTTCACGCAGGATTTTAGGGTTAGTCACAAACAGATCGTCACCCACCAGCTGCGTGGTTTTACCCAGGCGTTTGGTCAGGATATCCCAGCCCTCCCAGTCAAACTCACTCATCCCGTCTTCAATAGTAATGATGGGGTATTTGTCAGCCAATGTCGCCAGGTAATCTGAAAACTGTTGTGAAGTCAGCGATGCACCCTCTGACTCCAGATGGTATTTACCATCCTTGTAAAACTCGGTACTGGCGCAATCCAGGCCCAGGTAGATGTCTTTGCCTGGCTCATAACCCGCAGCTTCAATCGATTCCATGATCAATTGCAGGGCAGATTCATTGGATGGCAGGTTAGGCGCAAAACCGCCCTCGTCACCTACAGTAGTGGCCAGGCCCTTGGCATGCAGGGTTTTCTTCAACGCATGGAAGACTTCTGCACCTGCACGCAGGGCTTCACGGAAAGTTGGCAAACCAGCTGGCACAATCATGAACTCTTGAATATCTACGGAGTTGTCCGCATGTGCGCCACCGTTGATGATGTTCATCATCGGCGTAGGCAACTGCATGAACGCGGAACCGCCCAGATAGCGATACAGCGGCAGGCCACTCTCTTCAGCTGCGGCACGGGCACAAGCCATGGACACGCCAAGTATTGCATTCGCGCCCAGGCGGTCCTTGTTTTCTGTGCCGTCCAGCTCAATCAGCGTTTTATCAATAAAACTTTGCTCTTCAGCATCGAGGCCAATGATCGCTTCAGTGATTTCAGTATTGACGTTTTCAACCGCATTCAATACACCCTTACCTAAATAACGGCTTTTATCGCCGTCACGTAGTTCAACCGCTTCTTTAGTGCCTGTGGAAGCGCCAGAAGGCACAGCCGCACGACCAATCACACCGCTTTCCAGCAATACGTCCACTTCAACCGTCGGGTTGCCGCGTGAATCCATAATTTCGCGGGCGATAATATCTACAATAGCGCTCATTTATTTTCCTTTTTAAGTCAAATTCAAAAACGTTTTTTAGCCGCCGATCAACACAATTGTTTTTATACACTCTGCATTTATCTGTGTGTAACGGCGGTGGAAAGAATTTAGTTTTTTACAATGTTTGTTCTGCAAAACCAGCACGCTTAACCAGTTTGTCGAGGTCGACCAGCAGATGCAGTAAATCTTCCATTTTGCCTAATGGCCAGGCGTTAGGACCGTCCGACAAGGCTTTGCTTGGATCCGGATGCGTTTCCATAAAGACGCCTGCGATACCGCTAGCGACGGCTGCGCGCGCCAACACTGGTACGAACTCACGTTGGCCACCACTTTTCTCGCCCTGCCCGCCTGGCTGTTGTACCGAGTGGGTGGCATCAAACACCACCGGACAGTTGGTTTCGCGCATAATGGCCAGGCCGCGCATATCAGAGACCAGCGTGTTGTAACCAAAGGAAGCGCCGCGCTCACAAACCATAATATTGTCGGCCCCTCCGTTGGCTTCTTTGGCCTTGTTGACCACCTGCTTCATGTCTCCGGGAGCCAAAAATTGGCCCTTTTTGATATTCACAGGCTTGCCGGATTGTGCACAGGCAACAATAAAGTCAGTCTGGCGGCACAGAAAAGCCGGCGTTTGTAACACATCCACCACGGCCGCCACGTGCGGCACCTGTTCTTCGGTGTGTACATCGGTCAGGATAGGGACGCCAATTTGCGCACGTACTTCGTCCAGAATTTTCAGCCCCTCTTCCATGCCAAAGCCACGGAAGGTTTTAGTCGAGCTACGGTTGGCTTTGTCGTATGAAGACTTATAAATAAACGGTACGCCAACACGTGCCGCCATTTCTTTCAATTGACCAGCCGTATCAATGGCCATCTGTTTGGACTCAATGACGCAAGGACCCGCAATTAAAAACAACGGATGCTCCAGACCTACGTCAAAACCACATAATTTCATGAATATTCCTTAATTTCTTAGGCGCTATTTTTAGACGCTTTTTGTGCCAGTGCTGCTTGCACATAGGCTTTAAATAAAGGGTGGCCACTGCGTGGATTCGAGGTGAATTCCGGGTGGAACTGGCAGGCCACGAACCAGGGATGCACGGATTGAGGCAATTCAATCATCTCACACAGCTCTTCGCGAGGCGTGCGCGCAGAAATCACCAGGCCAGCCGCTTTCAGCTGGTCTACGTAATGGTTATTGACTTCATAGCGGTGACGGTGGCGCTCGTTCACTTCGCTGCCGTAAATGCTGGCGGCCAAGGTGTTCGGCACAATCGGACAGCTTTGTGCGCCCAAGCGCATGGTGCCGCCAAGATCCGAGTTCTCGTCACGCTTTTCGATCTTGCCAGAAGCATCTTGCCATTCATCAATCAGACCAATCAGTTTATGCTCGGCTTTAGGGTTGAATTCGGTACTATTGGCATCCTTGAGGCCCGCCACATTGCGTGCATACTCAATCACGGCCAATTGCATGCCTAAGCAGATGCCTAGGTAAGGCACCTTGTGTTCACGTGCAAAGCGAATCGCCTCAATCTTGCCCTCGGTTCCTCGTACACCAAAGCCACCGGGGATCAGGATCGCATCCATGTCCTTAAGTGCATCTGTGCCCTTTTTTTCAATATCTTCACTGTCTATGTAGTGAATCTTCACCTTGGACTCAGTATGAATACCGGCATGGATCAAGGCTTCAGTCAGTGATTTATAAGACTCGGTCAGGTCTACATACTTACCGACAAAAGCAATATCGACGATCTCTTTAGGATTAGCCTGGGCATGAGTGATTTTTTGCCAGGCAGACAAATCGGCCGCTTTAGCCAAGATATTCAACTTATGACAAACAATCTCATCCAGCATTTGTGCGTGCAACAGACCGGGGATTTTATAAATGGAATCACTGTCGATTGCGGTAATCACAGCCTCGTAAGCCACATTGGTAAACAAGGCAATCTTGCGCTTTTCATCTTCTGGAATTTCGCGCTCGGCACGGCACATCAGGATATCTGGCTGGATACCAATTTCACGCAACTCTTTCACCGAGTGCTGGGTGGGCTTGGTTTTAAGCTCCCCTGCTGTTGGAATCCAGGGCAGCAAGGTCAAGTGAATATAGCAGGCATTATTTCTGCCTTCTTCAATGCCCATCTGGCGGATGGCTTCAAGGAAGGGTAAGGACTCAATGTCGCCCACCGTGCCGCCAACTTCTACAATTGCCACATCAGCGCCTTCGGCACCACGTTTCACGTGTGCTTTAATCTCATCGGTAATATGCGGAATCACCTGTACGGTTTTACCCAAATATTCGCCACGACGCTCTTTCTTGATCACGGTTTCATAAATCTGGCCGGTCGTGAAGTTATTGCGCTTCGACATCTTGCTACTGATAAAACGCTCGTAATGGCCAAGGTCCAGATCAGTTTCTGCGCCATCATCAGTCACAAACACTTCACCGTGCTGAAACGGGGACATGGTACCGGGGTCAACATTGATATAAGGGTCTAGCTTAAGCATGGTCACTTTAATGCCACGCGATTCGAGAATAGCGCCAAGACTGGCGGCTGCGATACCTTTTCCAAGAGAAGAAACTACACCGCCGGTTACGAATACATATTTGGTCATGGATAAGGTACTTTGAGATTGTTACAGACGGGAGAACATTTTACCGTAAAGCCCCCTCGCCCACAATGAACGCAACGGAGAATTTCTGCGGAAGACTCGTCAATCCAGCCTGCCAAGCATACAATTCAGGGATGATTACTTATGAATCTAATGCCCCTTCACTCTGGCAATCACTGCTACCAAAACCCGACGCAACCAGCCATAAGTATAGCCGCGGTTACGTATTGATATACGGCGGCTACCCAACAACAGGCGCAGCAAGACTAGCTGCATTGGCAGCCGCGAGGACTGGGGCAGGCATGACTGCGATTGCCGTCCCCGAGATCGCCTTAGCGATTTACGCCAGCCAACTACTGAGCATCATGGCCAAGCCATATTCAACAGCAGCGCAATTAGACGCGCTGATCACTGATAAAAGGGTGGGCGCTTTTTTAATTGGCCCCGGTGCAGGTGTAACCCAAGAAACTCAGCGCAGCACAATCGCGATGTTACGCACAGAAAATCCTGTCGTGATTGATGCAGATGCGTTGACCGTATTTGCAAAACAGGCCACGCTTCTGAAGACTTCAATAGTAGCGTCCTGCATCCTCACACCGCATGACGGCGAATTTGAACGCCTGTTTGGCATCTCACCTGGCAGCCAACTGCATGAGCGTATTCAGCATACCTTACGGGCAGCAGCACAAACGGGCGCAGTCGTGTTACTAAAAGGCGCACAAACGGTCATTGCCGCGCCTGATGGCCGTGTGATTGTCAATGAACACGCGCCTGCCACATTGGCAACTGCTGGGGCAGGAGATGTATTGGCCGGCATCATTACCAGCCTACTGGCGCAAGACATGCCAGCGCTGGAGGCCGCCGCAGCTGGCTGTTGGATACATAGTGAAGCAGCGAGAATGTTCGGGATTGGACTGATTGCGGAGGATATTCCGGAATATATCCCGGCAGTGCTAGCGCAGTTGATGGCCTAAAAAGCCTTTTATCGTTCGCGCGCCTTGTTTTTGAGCAACTGGCTTTGCTCGCGCTTCCAGTCTTTTTCGCGCTCAACATCACGCTTATCATGCTGCTTCTTGCCTTTGGCGAGGCCAATCTGCACCTTGATACGGCCACGCGTAAAATGCATATCCAGCGGTACAATGGTGTAACCGGAGCGCTCTACCTTACCAATCAGCTTGGCAATTTCTTCATTGTGCAGCAACAATTTACGCGTACGAATCGCATCCGGGCGGACATGGGTAGACGCCGAACCTAGTGGCGTGATGTGACAGCCTATCAGGTAAATTTCTCCGCGCATGATGACCACATAGGCCTCTTTCAAGTTAATGCGGTTGTCGCGAATGGCTTTGACTTCCCATCCCTCGAGCACAATACCGGCCTCGTATTTTTCTTCGATAAAGTAGTCAAAAAACGCTTTTTTATTTTGCGCGATGGTCATAACGCTGGTGTGCAGGCTTAAATCACTTAAAATAGCATTTTAACCCAAAACCCCGCTTCATTCCGGTACGATTCATTCTCCATGGCACAAGTAGAAAAAACCGTTTTAGTGATGCATTCCTGCGCAACCATGTTTCAACTGGTAGACGCGGTGGAAGATTACCCAAGTTTTTTGCCGTGGTGCGGCGGCAGTGAGCTGATTGAACGCACGGAAGAAATCACACAGGCCACCATACACATACGCTACCACGGGTTGCAACAACATTTTACGACGCGCAATCACAAACAGTTTCCCAACCGTATGGACATTACGCTGATAGATGGGCCTTTCAAGCAACTGACCGGTCACTGGCACTTCACCGCTTTGCGGGAAGACGCCTGCAAAATTGAGTTCAAACTGGAATATGTGTTTGCCAACAGCCTGGTAGAACGCATCATTTCGCCGGTATTCAGCCATATCGCCAACACCTTTGTCGATAGCTTTGTGAAGCAGGCCGACAAACTGCTCTTGAAATAAGCACATGCAGCCAGTCAAGCCTGACACCATCACAGTGGAAGTTGCCTACGCCTTACCCCATGTGCAAAGCCTTATCACATTTCAGGTCGTCCAAGGGACGACCGCCCTGCAAGCGATCTTGCAATCAGGGATTCTGGAAAAACATCAGGAAATTTCCTTAGCGACGATCACTTTGGGAATTTTTGGCACGAAAGTCTCAGCCGATAGGCTATTGCAGGCGATGGATCGCGTGGAGATTTATCGGCCACTGCGAGCAAATCCCAAGGAAGCCAGACGGCAGCGCATTGCTGCCAAAAATGGGAAACTTAAAACAAAACAATTAAAGTGATTGACGCGTTTGGGTTACTCAGGTGGACAATTTTCGTCAATTTCCTGCTGCGCCCGCGCCAACCCCTCCCTGATCTGGTCATCAGTTAAAAATTCCCTCTGCCCTTCTTCATTGACATTTTGCATGCGGCCACCTACCGCATAATTGCGGTAATTACTACGTGCAGCAGCACAATTTTGCGCTTTCTGGCGTTCCTGCATCGCTTTCAAAGCCTCGGCTTCCGGGGAGGGAGTGACTGCTTCACGGTTTTCCACAGGCTTCTTATTGGCGGGTACGGTGTCCTCATGCTGATATGCATCGGAGCGTGTCAACGGAATATCATTGGGCACAGTGGCTGCCTTGATTTTTTGCGTACCTGTGCCCGTTTTTTTGGGGGGCACATCCGAGTAATTCATGACGCCTTTTTCATCACGCCATTTATAAATTTCAGCCCCTGCTGACTGAATGCAACACAGTGCCAACGCCAACAGCAGCTTTAAAGTCATTTTCATCAATCTTTTCCATCCGCACTTACGAAAAGATCCATGCATAAACCATGCCAAACATCTTCACATCCCTAGCAAAAAATGCAAAACGCTTTGTCAAGGCAAAGTGAAATCGGTATAATTATATTTTGGAGATAAGGAATTCACATGCGTTTGTTGCAACAAGCTCTTACCTTTGATGACGTTTTACTCGTTCCCGCCCATTCGAATGTGATGCCTCGTGAGGTCAACCTCAGTACCAAGCTGACAAAAAGCATCACCTTAAATATTCCACTCTTATCTGCGGCGATGGACACCGTCACCGAAGCACGCATGGCCATTGCACTGGCGCAATTGGGCGGCATGGGCATTATTCATAAAAACATGTCAGTAGAGATGCAGGCATCCCGCGTTTCCCGCGTAAAACGTTTCGAGTCTGGCGTCGTCATTGACCCTGTCACTATCCACCCTGCCATGAGCGTGCGTGAAGTGATGGACATCACCAAACAACAAAAAATCTCTGGCCTGCCTGTTTTGCAAGATGGCAAAGTCGTTGGCATCGTCACCAACCGTGACCTGCGCTTTGAAACCAACCTGGATCAAGCCGTTAGCAATGTGATGACGCCGCAAGACCGCTTGGTCACAGTGCGCGAAGGCGCCAGCCGTGAAGAAATCATGGGCTTGCTACATAAACACCGCCTGGAACGCTTGCTCGTCGTGGGTGAAAACTACGAACTCAAGGGCCTGATTACCGTTAAAGATATCCAGAAGTCATCTGACCACCCTTTGGCCTGTAAAGATGAAAAAGGTCGCTTGCGCGTAGGTGCTGCCGTGGGTGTGGGTGATGGCACCGATGAACGCATTGCCGCCCTGGTTGAAGCTGGCGTGGATGCGATTGTCGTTGACACTGCACATGGGCACTCACAAGGCGTGCTGGACCGTGTGAAATGGGCTAAAACCCGTTATCCTAAACTGCAGGTGATTGGTGGCAATATCGCTACGGCTGAAGCTGCACTCGCGCTGGTTGACCATGGGGCTGACTGCGTTAAGGTGGGTATTGGCCCTGGCTCTATCTGTACTACCCGGATTGTGGCTGGCGTTGGCGTACCGCAAATTACTGCCATCAGCAATGTGGCAAAAGCGCTGGAAAAATCTGGCATACCCTTTATCGCCGACGGTGGCATCCGCTTCTCAGGCGATATTTCCAAAGCCATTGCTGCCGGCGCCTATAATGTGATGCTGGGCGGCATGTTTGCCGGGACCGAAGAAGCACCTGGCGAAGTTGAACTGTATCAGGGCCGCTCTTATAAGTCTTACCGCGGCATGGGCTCGATTGGCGCCATGCAAAAAGGCTCTTCTGACCGTTACTTCCAGGACAATACCGCCAATGCTGACAAACTGGTACCAGAAGGCATTGAAGGCCGAGTGCCTTACAAAGGCAGTGTCGTGGCGGTGATTCACCAGTTAATGGGTGGCCTGCGTGCCTCTATGGGGTATGTCGGCTGCTCTACCATTGAAGAAATGCGTAACAAGGCTGAATTTGTACAGATAACCAGTGCTGGCATGCGTGAGTCTCATGTGCATGATGTGCAGATTACCAAAGAAGCACCGAATTACCGTATTGATTAACACGTATTGAAAAACGCAACTTAATCTATTTTAATCCAAGCCACAGAGGACACCGAGATCACAGAGAAAAGCCTTCTCTAAGACTCTGTGTCCTCTGTGCACTCTGTGGCTAAACAAATGTCTCATTCAAAAATCCTGATTCTAGATTTCGGCTCCCAGGTCACCCAACTGATTGCACGCCGTGTGCGCGAAGCGCATGTGTATTGCGAAATTCATCCTTGTGATGTTTCAGATGAATTTGTACGTAACTTTGGTGCCGATGGCATCGTATTAAGCGGCAGTCATGCCAGCGTTTATGAAGAAGAAACAGACAAAGCACCACAAGCAGTATTTGAACTTGGTGTACCGGTCTTAGGCATCTGCTATGGCATGCAAACCATGGCCCAGCAATTAGGCGGCAAAGTTGAGGCAGGCCACAAACGTGAGTTCGGCTATGCCCAGGTACGCGCGCGTGGCCACTCTGCCCTGTTCCGTGATATCCAAGACGCGACTAACGCTGAAGGTCACGGCCTGATTGATGTGTGGATGAGCCACGGCGATAAAGTCACCGAATTGCCACAAGGTTTTAAAGTGATTGCCAGCAATGACACTACGCCTATTGCGGCAATGGCTGATGAAGATCGCCGTTTTTATGCTGTACAGTTCCACCCGGAAGTGACACATACTAACCAAGGCCAGGCCATGTTGGAACGCTTTGTACTGGAAATTTGCGGCGCAAAAGCGGACTGGATCATGGGTGACTACATCACCGAAGCCGTGGCAAAGATCAAGGCTCAAGTTGGCGACGAAGAAGTGATTTTGGGCTTGTCTGGTGGTGTGGATTCATCTGTGGCTGCCGCTCTGATTCACCGTGCCATTGGTGACCAGCTCACCTGTGTGTTTGTTGACCACGGCCTGTTACGCCTCAATGAAGGTGATATGGTCATGGACATGTTCGCCGGCCGCTTACATGCCAACGTGATCCGCGTCGATGCAACAGAACAGTTTATGGGTAAACTGGCGGGAGTGAGCGACCCGGAAGCCAAACGCAAGATTATCGGTGCCGAATTTGTTGAAGTATTTAAAGCCGAAGCCGCTAAACTCAAAGCCAGTGGCGCTGGTCACAAAGGCGCTACTTTCCTTGCACAGGGCACAATTTATCCTGATGTGATTGAATCCGGCGGTGCCAAATCCAAAAAAGCCGTCACCATCAAGAGCCACCACAACGTTGGCGGCCTGCCTGAGCAGTTAGGTCTGAAGCTGCTCGAGCCGCTGCGTGACCTGTTTAAGGACGAAGTACGCGAGCTTGGCGTCGCGTTAGGTTTGCCGCGCGAGATGGTTTACCGTCACCCCTTCCCCGGTCCAGGCCTGGGCGTACGTATTCTTGGCGAAGTCAAACGCGAATATGCCTTATTGCTGCAACGCGCCGATGCCATCTTTATTGAAGAGTTACGTAATACGGTAGACGCAGCCACCGGTAAAACCTGGTATGACCTGACCAGTCAGGCTTTTACCGTATTCCTGCCAGTGAAATCAGTGGGCGTGATGGGCGATGGCCGTACTTACGATTATGTAGTTGCCTTGCGGGCGGTCGTGACCAGCGATTTTATGACTGCGCATTGGGCCGAATTGCCTTACAGCCTGCTAGCTAAAGTCTCCAATCGCATTATTAACGAAGTACGCGGCATCAACCGGGTTGTGTATGACATTTCCGGCAAACCTCCGGCTACCATTGAGTGGGAATAACTTTAATTCATTTAGCAATCTCATTTAATTAAGAGAACAAGACGATGAGCACAAAATCCATTATCCTCACCGGCGATCGCCCAACTGGCCCCTTGCATCTCGGGCATTTTGTCGGCAGTTTGCGCAACCGTGTCAAATACCAGCATGAATACAAGCAATATGTGATGCTGGCCGATGCCCAGGCACTGACCGATAACATGGATGATATTGATAAAGTGCACCGCAACGTGGTGGAAGTGGCGCTGGATTACCTGGCGGTGGGCATAGACCCTAAACTGTCGACGATTTTCATCCAGTCACAAGTGCCTGAGTTAACCGAGCTGGCGTTTTATTACCTGAACCTGGTGACCGTGGCGCGCCTGGAACGTAACCCGACCGTCAAGGAGGAAATCCGCCTGCGTGATTTTGAGCGCGATATTCCTGCTGGTTTCCTCACTTATCCTGTGAGCCAGGCGGCGGACATTACTGCGTTTAAAGCGACACTGGTGCCGGTTGGCGAAGACCAGATTCCGATGATTGAGCAAACCAACGAGATTGTACGCCGCTTCAATCGCACCTATAAAAATGCGAGCACCAAACAGGAGATCCTGGTCGAAACCAAGGCCCTGGTGCCAGAATTAGGCCGTCTGCCAGGCATTGATGGCAAAGCCAAAATGAGTAAGTCTCTGGGTAACGTGATAAACCTCGGTGCAACAGCGGATGAAGTGACCAAGGCGGTAAAACGCGTCTATACCGACCCGTTGCACCTCAAGATTGAGGATCCTGGCCATGTCGAAGGCAATATCGCATTTACCTACCTGGACGCATTTGATACGGATAAAGACGCTGTGGCCGAACTGAAAGCACACTACACCCGCGGTGGCCTGGCAGACAGCATCGTCAAAAAACGCCTGGAAGCGGTATTGCAGGAAATGCTGGAACCTATCCGTACACGTAGAGCCGAACTGGCTGATGACAAAGGCTATATCCTGCAATTGCTGCGTGAAGGTACAGAGCAAGCCCGCGAAGTCGCTGCACAAACCATGAGTGAGGTCCGCGCAGCCTTGGGCCTGACCTATTTTTAGGCGAAATTAAACACAACATGAGTCGCGGATTTGTAAAAGAGGATGATCTGGAGCTGGCAGGAACAGACCTGCCTGAACGCCCAATCAGCCCGCATGCAAACTATGTGACGCCTGACGGCTTGCAGCAATTACAACAATCTGTCAAGACACTGGAAACGCAGCGTCACGAGTTTACCGCGCGCAAGGAAGACCCTAACGCGCAGCAAAAGCTGGCTGAGATAGACCGCGACTTGCGTTACCTGATTGCCAGGCTGGAGTCGGCCCAGTTGGTGGACCCCTCGCAGCAACCGCGTCATACCGTGCTCTTTGGCGCGACAGTCACTGTCGAGGACGAAGAAGGCGAACAACAGTCGTTCAAAATTGTCGGGGAAGATGAAGCCGACATCGCGCAACATAAAGTCAGTTATGTCTCCCCACTGGCTAAAGCATTGCTAGGCCGTAAAGTTGGCGACAGCACACTATGGCAACGACCGGCTGGGGCAATGCAGCTGGACATTTTAACCATTGAGTATTGAATTAAAGGCATCATGAACGTATCACAAGCCATACAGGAACGTCGTTCGATCAAAGCGTACGATCCCAGTCATCGCATGACAGAAGCTGAAATACAGCAACTGTTGTCATTGGCGATGCTATCACCCACCGCTTTCAACATTCAGCACTGGCGTTTTGTGGTCGTGACTGATCCGGTGTTACGTCACCAGATTCGTGCAGTCAGCTGGAACCAGGCACAAGTCACAGATGCTTCGCTGTTGATTATCCTGACAGCAGACTTAAAAGCATGGAAAAAAGATCCGGCGCGTTATTGGGTCAATGCCCCGCAACAGGTAAGTGACTACCTGGTCAAGGCGATACATGACTACTATACCGATCACCCACAAGCTGAGCGCGACGAGGGTATGCGTTCATGCGGTATGGCGGCCATGGCCCTTATGCTGGCTGCCAAGGAAATGGGCTACGACACTTGCCCTATGGATGGTTTTGATTTTGATGCAGTGGCAAAACTCATCAACCTGCCTGCAGACCATGTACCAGTAATGTTCGTGGTAGTGGGCAAAGCCCTGGAAGAAGCCAAACCTCGCGGCGGCCAGTTACCCATGAATGAAGTCGTGATTTACAACACATTTTAATCATCGCCGCTTATGAATGATGGCCTTTTGCAGGCTTACTAAGAAATATTTTCCCTGCGTTGATGCGCAGCAAAACTTTTAAGAAGGTTGTTCATGTTAATAGCAAACAATATCACCATGCAGTTTGGCTCTAAGCCCCTGTTTGAAAACGTGTCTGTCAAGTTTGGTGACGGTAATCGTTATGGCTTGATTGGTGCCAACGGCTGTGGCAAATCCACATTTATGAAGATTCTGGCAGGCGTACTCGAGCCTACTAGCGGTAACGTCAGCCTGGACCCTAACGAGCGTATGGCCTTCCTGAAACAGGACCAGTTTGCTTACGAAGACCAGCGTGTGCTGGATGTGGTGATGATGGGTCACGAGCAAATGTGGAATGCGATGAAAGAGCGCGATGCCATTTACGCCAATCTCGAAGCCACTGAAGATGACTACATGCGTGCGGCAGAGCTTGAAGGCGTGTTTGCCGAGTATGACGGCTACACGGCTGAAGCACGTGCAGGCGAGCTGTTACTGGGCGTCGGCATACCTATCGAGCAGCATAACGGCCTCATGAGCGCTGTAGCGCCTGGCTGGAAGCTTCGCGTATTGCTGGTGCAGGCCTTGTTTGCCAATCCAGACGTGTTATTGCTAGATGAACCGACCAACAACCTCGACATTAATACCATCCGCTGGCTGGAAGACGTAGTCAATAATCGTGACTGCACCATGGTCATCATTTCGCATGACCGCCACTTCCTGAATCAGGTCTGTACGCATACCTGCGACATGGATTACGGCAAAATTACTTCCTACCCTGGCAACTATGACGACTATATGGAAGCGAGCATTGCAGCCCGTAACCAGCAAGCCAAGGATAACGCCAAGGCCAAGCAACAGATTGCCGACTTGCAGGACTTTGTACGCCGTTTCTCTGCCAACGCCTCTAAAGCCAAGCAGGCCACCAGCCGCGCCAAACAGATCGAAAAAATCAAGGTTGAAGAATTCAAGCCTTCCAGCCGTCAGTATCCATTTATCCGCTTTGAATTTGACGACAGGGAAAAGCTGCACCGTAACGCCGTAGAACTCAAAAAACTGGGTCACGGTTTTGATAAACCACTATTCAACAATGTTGAAATGATTTTCGAAGCCGGTGAAAAAGTCGCCATTATTGGTGAAAACGGTATCGGTAAAACAACCTTCCTGCGCTGCTTAGCTGGTGATTTGCAACCTAAGCATGGCGAAGTGAAATGGGCAGAAAAAGCCAAGCTTGGCTATTTTGCGCAAGACCATGAATACGAGTTTGAAAAAGGTGAAGACCTGTTCGAGTGGATGACCGCGCAGCGCCAGCAAGGGGATGATGACAACACTGTGCGTAGTATGTTGGGCCGTTTGCTGTTCCCGACTGAAGCGACCAAGAAGTCCGTCAAAGTCCTCTCCGGTGGTGAAAAGGGCCGTATGCTGTATGGCAAGCTGATGTTGGCCAAAACCAATGTATTGTTGATGGATGAACCAACTAACCACATGGATATGGAGTCTATCGAAGCGCTAAACACCGCGTTGGATAAATACAAAGGGACCTTGTTCTTTGTCAGCCACGACCGTGAATTCGTCAGCTCGATCGCCACGCGTATTATCGAAATCAAGGCCGATGGCATCGTTGACTTTACAGGTAACTACGAGGACTACCTCGCCAGCCAAGGCATCGCATAATCTCCCTAATCAGCGATACATTCCGTTACACAGCCAGTATGATCAGACAAACACCCGATACATTCGGGTGTTTTAATGTCACCATTGCAATGTTGCAATGATGATTGAAAGGAAACATCATGAAACTGAAAAAACTGGCATTGGCAGGACTTCTGGTATTGGTGTGTGGCACCGCTTTTGCTGAGCATGGACAGGGATGCGGTAAAGGCAAATTTGATCATGCAAAATGGCAGGAACACCGCCTGGAGCATTTTGAAAAACACCAGGACAAATTGCACACGATTTTGCAATTAAGCAACGCACAGGAAGCGGCCTGGAAGACTTATCAGGCACAAATCAAACCTCAGGATAAAGCTGAACATCCTGACGTCGCAGAACTGAATAAACTCAATACCCTGCAACGCCTGGACAAAATGGAAGCTTGGGATAAAGAGCGTGATTTGCGTCAAGCTGATCGAGCCAAAGCGATTCGTACTTTCTATGCACAATTGAATGATGCGCAGAAAAAAGCCTTTGATGAAAATGCATTTCCCCAGCATCCCCATCATGGCAGACCACATCACGAGTAAACCGAAATTAGTGTGATGGATGCAACCGGCCACAACGGCCGGTTTTTGTGCTCAAATACTCAATTTAAAGCCAGAGATTTTTTATGAATGACGGTCATTCCGAGACACATGTACTGGTAGTAGATGACGATGATGCCATTCGCGATCTGTTGTGTGATTTTTTGCAGGACAACCAGCTGATCACCCACCAGGCAGCCAACCATGCACAAATGTGGCTGGCCTTGCAGCAACAAACACCAGACGTGATCATTCTCGATATCAATATGCCGCAACGCAACGGCATAGAATTGTGCCGAGAGCTGCGTGATTCTCCCAAGTATCGCCTGCTGCCCATTATCATGTTGACAGCACGCACCAGCTCCCTGGATACCATCATGGGCCTGGAAACCGGGGCTGATGACTACGTAGCCAAACCTTTTGAGCCCCTGGAACTCTTGTCCCGCATCCGTAGTGTGATTCGCCGCTCTCGCATGCAATCAGACTATCACGCCGGCAAAAAAGCCAGTGATGAGGCGGTTGACAGTGGCATTCTGCGTGTCATTGAGTTTAACGAGTGGAAACTGGACATCCAAAACCGCACCTTGATAGACCAGAGCAATACCAGCATTCCGCTCTCCAATGCCGAGTTTAAATTCCTGCGCTTCATGTTGTTACATGCCAACCGCACCTTGAGCCGTGATCAACTTATGGAAGAGATGCATGGACGTGAAGCCGGACCATTTGACAGATCAATAGACTTACAGATCAGTAGGTTAAGACAGAAACTTGAAGTGGATAGTAAGAATCCATCCATGATCAAAACATTGCGTAATGAAGGTTATTTACTCACCGCGGATGTCCGCTACCTTAAATAAGAGCAATCCATGATTAAAAAATTATTGGGCGCAATGTCGGTCCGCATTTTCCTCATTGCCATCATCGGTATCCTGCTGACAGCTACCGTGGTCAGCATGTTGGGACAACGCGACTTCCGCGAGAACGAAACACGCATGCGCGACCAGTTTGCCTTTGACCGTATTGAAAGCATGATCCGTATCCTGGAAGCGACCGTCCCCGAAAAACGTGCCGAGATACAAGACGTCTTCAAGCGCATGGGCAGTCATGTCACCATCGGCGTACAACCACCACAAAATGCGCCTGTGCTGCCAGCGGAACTCGCAAACCTCAACAACCTGTTGGTGCCAGAAGTCGCAGATTTGATCAGCCTGTCGAAACCCAGCCATTGCGCACCACGCAGAGGTCCGCCACCGCCACCCCCTTCTGCGTTTGGCAGCCCGCCACCTCCACGCCCGCACAGTCAGTGCCTGGCAATCTATACGCATTTAGAAGACAGCACGCCCATATTGATTGAAGTGCATTATGGCAGCCATCGTCCGCCAGGCGGACCGCCACACGAACGCAACCCAATGGCTATCTTGCTCGCATTGCTTGGGCTGATCAGCATTATCTGGGCGGTGGCGTATGTTGCGACCCAGCCCTTGCGCAAACTGGCAAATGCGGCGCTGCAACTGGCACATAACATTGAGCATCCGCCTTTAGCAGAAAACGAAGGCTCAACCGAAGTACGCCATGCTGCTAAAGCCTTTAACGAAATGCAACACAGCATCCTCAAGCATATCCAGGAGCGAGGATTTATTCTCGGTGCGATTGCGCACGACCTGCAAACCCCCCTCACCCGTTTACGGTTAAGGCTGGAAAAAGTCAAAGACCAGGAACTCAAGCAAGGCCTGATCAAAGACCTAACTGCGACACAGGAAATGGTCCGTGAGGGCCTGGATTTTGCCAGGTTATGTGGCGAGAACATCCATAAAAGCAAAATTGACCTGACAGCGCTGGCCACGGCTGTATGTGATGATTTCGAAGAAGCTGGGGTTACCATCGAGAGCCAATTATCCACGCAATCAATCACGATATGGGGTTCTGCACACTTGCTCACTCGTTGCCTGACTAATTTACTGAATAACGCCACCGCGTATGCGAAAACACCAAAGCTCTCTCTCTACACTGAGGGCAAACAAGTCATTTGCATCATTTCCGACGATGGCCCTGGCATCCCTGAGCAGGAACTTAGCAATGTACTGGAACCGTTCCGCAGGGTAGAAGACTCGCGCTCGCGTCAGACAGGCGGCACCGGGCTGGGTCTTTCAATTGCGCGGATGATTGTTGAAAAGCATGGCGGCAAGCTATCATTAAGCAACAAGCCACTGCCCGCTACAGGCCTGGTGGTTGAAATCAGGCTACCACTGTAATCACGCCAATCGAGATAGATTTTTGTTGAATGGCATAGGCGCCACAGTGTAGACTAGCGCCCTTGCCGAAACTTGTGTTTACCGGCGCAAGACAGCATCAGGAGAAGTGGCAGAGCTGGTTGAATGTACCTGACTCGAAATCAGGCATACGTGAAAGCGTATCGGGGGTTCGAATCCCCCCTTCTCCGCCAGACATCAAAAAGTAGTTAAATCTTGGATTAAGCTTCTGTTTAAACACAATGAACATGGAGAGTAGTCAATTACTCGACATCCAATCGGCTGATCGTTTGCTTAAAGGTATCGACTGAAAAATCAGCGGCGGAGATGCAGCTTTCAATATCAATTTCATTGTCACTTATATCAATGTAGCCCATTCCCCAGTCATCATATAACCTGCCTTCCTGATGACCCGTCAGTACCACAATGATGTTTTTGTGGCGTTTATCTCGCTGAATGTTATGCCACAACACATCAACAGCTTCTTCCTCCCCTTCAAAGTATTGGGTGAAATTGAGCCCATCAAATAACAATACCCCTGTAATGCCATGAATACTGTTCTCTGTTCTGGCCGTTCTGACAATATCGGGGACAGCCATCACGTCGTAATGCTCCTGGTTCAGAACACTTGTGTACAAAACAAATTTCATTGGCAGCCTTTAGTTTTTTTGATGTTTTAGGATAGTAGCAGTTTTGCGCAAAGCAATTGTAATAAATCTACTGAACACTCCATCTAGTTGTAAGGCGCTATTTGATCGCACACAGGAATTGAGTAGGAATGCTGCCGCTTTACAGATGTCGATGGAGTTGATTTTGGCATTACTCGCGATAGCTAACTGTCGGTGACACAGGTAGTAATATTTTTCTGTCGCGCAAGACTTAAATTTAGACAGAGCAATAGCTGCTCATGATGAATAAGATATCCTGCTGTGAGCAGTCATGGCAGTTGAAAAGTAAGAGGTTTAAAGCGCTAGGTGAGTGCGCGGATTTCCGGCAAGTTCCGCCACCAGCCATACACGTCCATGCCACAACCAAATACGTAGCGGTTTGGCACTATCAGGCCCACCACATCAGCTTGTAAGGGTTTTTGCAGGCCATTATCTTTTTCTGTGAGTACGGCCGTCACAACTTGGCGGGCACCCGCTTCATGGCAATACTGCACGACAGCCGCCAAGGTGACCCCTTCGTCGAGAATATCATCAAGCACAATCACTGTTTGCCCGGCAAGGTCCAGCTCAGGCTGTTTGCTCCAGACAATTTCATGACCCGCTGTTCCCTGGTAACGGTTGGCTTGCAAATAATCAAGCCGGGCTGGTAACGACAAGTGGCTCATTAGCTGCCCCGCCAGATATAACCCGCCACGCATGACGCATAGCAGCACAACAGATTCTGCATTCACGCTCTGTTGCAATTGGATAGCCATGCGGTTGATGGCGGCATTGACTTCCGATGCTGTAAACACAACATCAGAATGCGCCATCCAGAATGATGGCGCCTGGTTATGGGGTGCTGACATAAGGATTAGACGTTGAGTGTTTTCAGGTAGGCTTTAAAACTGTCGGCAATTTCCGGATGTTGCAGTGCCAGCTCAACGTTTGCCTGCATAAAGCCCAGTTTGCTGCCACAATCGTAACGCTTCCCTTTGTAACGATAGGCTTTTACCTTTTCATATTGCATTAGGGCGGAAATACCGTCAGTGAGTTGAATCTCGCCGCCCTTGCCTGGTTTGACATGTTCCAGGCAATCAAAAATACGTGGACTCAGCACATATCGGCCTACCACTGCCAGGTTAGAAGGCGCCTCTTCCGGTTTTGGTTTTTCCACCATGCCCTTAACTTCAAGCAGGTCATCTGTTTCTGCAATGGCATCTACCACCCCATAGCTGCTCGTTTCTTCAGGAGCCACTGTTTCAATTCCCAGAATGGAACACTGATGTTGGTCATACACATCAACCATTTGCTTGGTGATGGAGACATCGCCACACAACAGATCATCCGCCAGTAACACGGCAAATGGCTCATTGCCCACCACTGGTTTAGCACATAACACCGCATGCCCCAAACCCAGGGCTTGCGACTGGCGGATAAACACGCAGCTCACACCTTTAGGCAAAATGCTGTGCACGATGTCCAGCAGCTTTTGTTTGCCTGCCGCTTCGAGCTCGGCTTCCAGTTCATAGGCCTTATCAAAATGGTCGGCAATCGAGCGTTTATTACGTCCAGTGATAAAAATCAGCTCAGTCGCGCCAGCGGCAATGGCTTCTTCAGCGGCGTATTGAATCAGCGGTTTATCCACGACAGGCAGCATTTCCTTGGGACTGGCTTTGGTCGCCGGTAAAAAACGCGTACCCAGTCCAGCTACAGGGAAGACTGCTTTTGTAATTTTTTTCATGGTCGTATCCTAAAAATTAAAAGTAATTATAAAAAATATGCGGGCAGTCATATAACTAAAATATCATTCGATAGTCATCTGACTTAAATTATAAATATAGATTTCAATTTTAATAAAAGAACTGTGCTGGCGAGAATCGCCGTGACTGCATTTGCAATAATCACTGGCCAATCCTGGATCAAAATGCCGTAGATAAACCAAAGCACCACACCCGTAGTAAAAATAAGGTACATGGGCAAGGAAATTCCGCTTAAATCCCGGGTACGCCAAGACTGGATTACTTGTGGCACGAATGCAAGCGTTGTGCAAATGGCTGCCACTGAGCCAATACAGGTATTCAACACACTCATTTCAAATCTTCTACTTCGGCACCAAATGCCTGTAACTTAAGTTTTTTCAACTGGTCGCGATATTGGGCTGCCTTCTCGAACTCCAGGTTCTTGGCCGCATCGTGCATGGCTTTTTCGATACGCTTGAGCTCTTTGGTCAGCGCCTTCTCGCTCATGCTTTCATAGGTCGCTTGCTCTTGCGCTGCCTTACGCTCACGCTGTGCTTCGTCTTTATCATAAACGCCTTCAATAATATCCTTGATGCGCTTGGTCACACCTTTAGGGGTGATGCCATGCTCGGCGTTAAACGCCAGCTGAATTTTACGTCTGCGATCCGCTTCATCCATGGCCAGCTTCATGCTGCGCGTGATGCTATTGGCATAAAAAATTACCTTGCCGTTCAAGTTACGTGCCGCCCGCCCAGCGGTCTGGATCAATGAGCGCTCCGAGCGGAGAAAACCTTCTTTATCCGCATCCAGCACAGCCACCAGCGAGACTTCTGGGATATCCAGGCCCTCACGCAGCAGGTTAATCCCCACCAGCACATCAAATTCGCCCAAGCGCAAATCACGGATAATTTCAACGCGTTCTACCGTATCGATATCACTGTGTAAGTAACGCACCTTCACACCATGTTCGCTGAGGTAATCCGTCAGGTCTTCAGCCATACGCTTGGTCAATGTGGTGGCCAGTACACGTTCGCCCACATCGACACGCAGCTTGATCTCGCCAAGCAAGTCATCTACCTGGGTATCAGCTGGTTTCACTGTGATTTCAGGATCTACTAGCCCAGTTGGGCGCGCAATCATCTCCACCACTTGCTGCTGATGCTCTTTTTCATAATTAGCGGGGGTGGCAGAGACAAACACGCATTGTCGCATGATGCGCTCAAACTCCTCAAACTTAAGTGGTCGGTTATCCATGGCCGACGGCAGGCGCCAGCCATAATCCACCAGGTTGGCCTTGCGTGAACGGTCCCCCAGGTACATGCCCCCAATTTGCGGGACTGTGACATGGCTCTCGTCAATGATCATCAGCGCCTGTTCTGGCAGGTAATCAATCAGCGTCGGCGGTGGATCACCCGGGTTACGACCGGTCAGATGACGGCTATAGTTTTCAATGCCCTTGCAAAAGCCGATTTCATTGAGCATTTCGAGGTCAAACCGGGTACGCTGCTCTATGCGCTGCGCTTCTACCAGTTTATTTTCACTCAGGAAAAAACTCACGCGTTGGCGCAGTTCTTCCTTAATCGTCTCCATCGCACGCACAGTGGCTTCTCGCGCAGTCACATAATGGCTGGAAGGGAAAATGCGGAAGTTGTGAATTTTGTTAAACACCTGGCCCGTGAGCGGATCAAACAGCTGTATCGTGTCGATTTCATCATCAAACAGGCTGATACGCACGGCGGTTTCACTGTTTTCAGAAGGAAACACATCAATAATATCGCCACGCACGCGGAAGCAACCGCGGCCAAAGTCAAAATCATTGCGGTCGTATTGCATGGCAATCAGGTGCGCCACAATGTCTTTTTGCGAGATCTTTTTACCCTGATGGATATGCAGGACCATGCCATGGTATTCCCCAGGGTCACCAATACCATAAATCGCCGACACCGTTGCCACGATCACGGCATCTTCACGTTCCAGCAAGGCTTTGGTCGCAGACAAACGCATCTGCTCAATATGGTCGTTAATGCTGGAATCTTTTTCGATAAACAGGTCGCGCGAAGGCACATAGGCTTCAGGCTGGTAATAATCGTAGTAGCTCACAAAATACTCGACCGCATTATTGGGGAAAAACTCCCTGAACTCGCTGTAAAGCTGTGCGGCCAGTGTCTTGTTGGGTGCCATCACAATCGCTGGTTTACCTGTCCGTGCAATGACGTTCGCCATGGTGTAGGTTTTGCCGGAGCCAGTGACTCCCAGCAGGGTCTGAAACTTCAAGCCGTCATGAATGCCCTGCGTCAATTTTTCAATCGCTTGCGGCTGGTCACCCGCAGGCGGAAAAGGCTGGTGCAATTCATATTTACTGCCAGGGAAAGTGACGATCACAAAAACAATCTGGAAACAAGAATAGTATGAGTTCTATTTTAACTGTTTTTGCCGTCTCAGGCGTATGATTTACATTCTTGCTACTTGATTTGCGCATGAACTTTTACCACAAGAACCAGTCAGTTCATCAACAATAAAACGACCCAAGGGATCACGTGAGACATTTTCTACTAGCATTGCTGGCAGTGGCCGCGTCTACTGCACACGCTTTCGACCAACAGGCATTGATGGAGTCTTACTCTGGCGTTGTCATGATACGTGGGTACAATCAGGATGGTGGCATGGCCTATGGCTCTGGCGTCGTGGTGGCAGAAAATGCCGTGGTGACTAACTGCCATGTCATGCGCGCCACCAAACAACCCTGGGTTTCACGTGGTGAAGACAGTTATTCCATTACTGCAGTACGCGCCGATGCCTGGCATGATCTCTGCCTGGTCACTACCCACAATTTGCCATTCAAGCCAGTGCCTCGCGGCAACAGTCTGTCACTGACACGGGGACAGGAAATTACAGCGATTGGTCACTCCAACGGTGCTCCCGCCCCACTCACTTCCAGAGGGGAAATACAGGGCCTATATCCTACCCCTTCCGGCAATATGATACGCAGTAGCGCAAAGTTCCTGATGGGCGCCAGCGGTAGCGGCTTGTTCGACATGCAAGGCAGACTGGTTGGGATTAATACCTTTAAAACTGCTGGTCGCGGTGGCAGCATACACTTCGCCCTGCCGGTTGAATGGCTGGAAACCTTGGAAAAAATGCCGGCAAGTAGCGATTTTCCTATCAGCGGCAAAGCGCTGTGGGAAGAAGATGAAGATAAGAAACCTTTTTATATGCAGGCAGCAGTACCGGAATCCCGTCAGGATTGGGTGGCGCTGGAAAAAATAAGTACACAGTGGACACAGCAAGAAGTCAGCAGTGCAGATGCGTGGTTTAGCCTGGGCCTGTCACAACAATCGTTAAAACACTTTGAAGCCGCCGCCATCTCTTTCGATAAAGCAGTTGCACTAGACAACCAATTTGTAGAGGCCTGGTTCAGGCGTGGTGAAGTGGCACAACTGCTGGGCGACGAGCAAACCGTACATGCGGTAGAAACGCGGCTGCAACAAATTGATCCTTTACTGGTCACGGCTTACCAAGCATATCTTGGGTGTGGGCAGGACTGCTAAAAATAACGCTTTCACTGTTGGTCTTGAAAAACACTCGTTACAGCTTCCACAGCCGAGTGTTTTTGCGTAGAATATTGCGTTTTTCATTTTTTTTGCAGGCTGCATTTATACATCGCCTGCCAGAGCAAAATACGACCTCTACAAGGAAGCAATCTTGAGCCAAGCTGCCGCCAACGTGCTGTCTGCACGCGTGTTATCGATTAAAGAATCCCCCACTCTGGCCATTACTGCCAAAGCGGCTAAATACAAGTCAGAAGGCCGCCCGATTATTGGCTTGGCCGCCGGCGAGCCTGACTTTGACACGCCCCAGCATATTAAAGATGCCGCCAAAGCAGCGATTGATGCAGGCTATACCAAATACACACCGGTCAGCGGCATCCCTGCCCTGAAAAAAGCCATCGTCAACAAATTCAAGAACGAAAACGGTTTTGACTATGCCGTGAACGAAGTGATTGTCGGCGTCGGCGGCAAGCAGACCATTTTCAACCTGTGCCTGGCTGTGTTAAACCCAGGTGATGAAGTCATTGTGCCCGCCCCTTACTGGGTCAGCTATGCCGATATCGCCATGGTGGCCGAGGCTAAGCCAGTGATTATCGAGTGCGGTATTGAGCAAGGCTTTAAACTGTTGCCAGCCCAGCTGGAAGCCGCCATCACTGCCAAGACCAAACTGGTGATGTTTAACTCCCCTTCCAACCCCACCGGCGCCGTATATACCTTGGACGAATTAAAAGCGCTAGGTGAGGTATTGCTAAAACACCCGCACGTACTGGTCGCAACAGACGACATGTACGAGCACGTCAACCTCACTGGCGAAAAATTCCATAACATCCTCAATGCTGCCCCGGCTCTGAAAGACCGCTGCATAGTTTTGAATGGCGTTTCCAAAGCCTACTCAATGACAGGCTGGCGCATTGGTTACGCGGCAGGTCCTGCTTATATCATCAAGGCCATGGAAATCCTGCAAAGCCAGTCAACCAGTAATCCAGCTTCTATTTCACAATATGCAGCAGAAGCTGCCTTGAGCGGCTCGCAAGACTGCATCAAGCCTATGGTAGCGGCCTTCCGTGAGCGCCACAAATATGTGGTTGACCGCTTTAACGCCATGCCTGGCTTAAGTTGCCTGATGGCAGGCGGAGCATTCTATGCATTCCCTGATGCACGCCAAGCCATTACCAATCTGCATCAAGCGGGCAAAATCAAAGAGACGACAGATATGGCTCTGGCAGAATACCTGCTTGAAGAACACAATGTCGCCGTGGTGCCTGGCTCTGCGTTTGGTGCTGAAGGTTACTTCCGCATCTCGTTTGCAACCAGCATGGAAAACCTGCGCGAAGCGCTGGACCGCATTGAAAAAGCACTGAGCTGATTAAACAGCTGATTAAATAAAGTGCCACCCCAATAAAAAAGCGCCGTATGGCGCTTTTTTATTGGATTCGCTTGGATTCGTTGCGGTTAGGAATCTTTAATCAGGTCATTCAGCAAGCTTTGCTGCAAAGCCACTTCACTCGGCAGGCCAGTACTTGCCATCAGGTCAGCCATGCCACCCACTTCTGTCGCTAGCGGCTGAGCCGTAGCATGATTCTGGATTAAATCCTCAATGTTCAGGCTGGAACCCTGTTCGGCTTCCGGCAAGACCGTTGCCGAAAAAGCAGAAAAGGTGTTTTCTTCAGGCATTTCACTGAGCAAGGCAGATAAATCCAGCACATCCTGACCAGACTGCACTGACGCCAGCACCTGCTGCAACAACCATGGGTGTATGGCATCGTCACTGGGATCGGCGGCATACTGACTGGTCAGTTGCGTCGTCATGGTAATGGCTTGTTGCCCGCTGAACTGCATCGCGTCACCTGTAATGGTTGCCAGCGATAATACACTTCCGGCAGTTGTCACCACCTGGTCACCTTCACGCAACAGATCGCCAACAGCGAGCATGCGATGCTGGCCACGGCCATCAACCACCTCCACTTGACCTTCTATGCTCGCTACTGTTCCTATCATGGTTCGCATATCCTTCTCCTGCCCTGCATTATAAGCCAGCACCCTGCTAAAGCCGCGCATGTCAAGAATAATTGCATCCAAAATTACAAATATTTTCCTCAAACTGACTGTTAATGAGGCATTTTGTTTCGACCATTCGCACCCAGAAAAAAATATAAAAAATTTCGCAAAAAGTAGTTGACCAAGGGCTGAGGCCTCAGTAATATAGCGCCTTCAAACGACGTACCGATTCCTCAATAGCTCAGTCGGTAGAGCGCCGGACTGTTAATCCGTAGGTCCCTGGTTCGAGCCCAGGTTGAGGAGCCAAATAAAAAAAGCCTTGCAGAAATGCAAGGCTTTTTGCTTTTACGCAGTTGCAAATCCTATTCAGTAATTTTTAAACCTATCGATCTCAGGCACCAGCAATCACTGGCGTATTCCATTCATTTTGAAATCGACGGGCATCCTCATCACTCTTAGGATTAAGGCCGATGAGAATACCTCCGTCTTTGACCTCCGCTTCGTATTCCTTCAAAGTATCCTCCGGGATACCCCAGCCAATCAAGGCGCCGACCAAGCCAGCGGTCACCCCGCCTGCCCCGGCACCGGCAACACCAGCTGCTAATGGGCCAGCAATAACCAATCCTAGCCCTGGCAAAGCAAGCACGGTACCAGCAGCTGCAATGGCCGCTGCAATTGCTCCTGCCGTGGCGCCAATCGCGCCACCCACAGCCGCGCCTTCGGCCGCTTTATTGCCCACCTCTGTTTCCAATGTGGCATTTTTACCGTAATAACGCTCACGCGTCTCTTCGGACATGATCACGTTAATATCATTCGCGCTGTAACCCGCTTGGGTAGCGGCTAGATAGGCGCGCTCTGCACTGTCTTGATCTCTAAATAAACCCGTTACTGTAGCCATATTCATCTCCAAAAATTGTTTCTTATGTAAGAAGTCTCAGTATATGAAAGGGCGTAAGCAGCGACGAGTGCGATGACGCTGATATGGTTGTAGGAGAATACCACCGAATAAGTAGGACACACTCCCTCATTACTCTAAACCCAAACTATTCAATATGGCTTTTGTTCGAGGATGGCTCTTTGTTAAGCAATGCCACCGTCAACGGTCTCACTTTCAAATGGGGTAAGCCCATGTGCATGGTTACCTCCCAGAATTACTGCGCTATATTGAGGAGGATAAATTGCGTCCTGCGGATATTATCACTCACCGCATGTCACTCGAAGATTCTGCAAAAGGTTATGAAATTTTCAATAATAAAGAGGAGGATTGCCGCAAAGTGGTCCTGACGCCAGGCATAGACGCTTCCCCTGCCCCCAGACATTAAACGCCCAATTTCACACAGGCAGGCATCTCAGGCAAACTTAATGTGACCAATCATGGTCAATGCTGATAGTATTTGTGCGGAAGTCGTCTCCATCCGGCTGAAGCACGCAATGGGTCGCAAGTGATGTAAAGGACAAACATGTCTGAATTGGCATTGACGTTAGCAAGAATCCAGTTTGGGTTCACCATCTCGTTTCACATCGTGTTTCCGGCAATCACCATCGGTTTGGCAAGCTATCTTGCGGTGTTAGAAGCCAGCTGGCTCAAAACCAGACAAACGGTTTATCTCGATTTATACCATTTCTGGGTCAAGCTATTTTCCTTGTGTTTTGGCATGGGTGTGGTTTCGGGGTTGGTCATGGCCTACCAGTTCGGCACCAATTGGTCAGGTTTTTCCAATATTGCCGGTAGCGTCACCGGGCCGTTGCTGGCTTATGAAGTGCTGACGGCTTTTTTCCTCGAAGCAGGGTTTCTGGGCGTCATGCTGTTTGGCTGGAACAAGGTTGGGCCCGGATTGCACTTTACTGCCACGTTGATGGTAGCTGTAGGCACGCTGGTGTCGGCCACCTGGATACTGGCATCCAACAGCTGGATGCAAACGCCCCAAGGCTTTGAGTTGGTCAATGGCAAAGTCATCCCAGTCGATTGGTTAAAAATCATCTTCAATCCCTCCTTCCCCTATCGCCTGGTCCATATGGTGATTGCCGCCTATCTGGCGACAGCGCTCTTTGTTTCTGCGGCAGCTGCCTGGCAACTCTTGCGGGGCAAAGATAATGCAGCCGTACGCAAAATGATGTCCATGGGCTTGTGGCTCATTTTATTGATAGCCCCTCTGCAAGTGGTCATAGGCGACATGCACGGGCTCAATACCCTTCAACACCAGCCTGCTAAAATTGCAGCCATAGAAGGACACTGGGAAAATCGGGCCAATGAACCTACCCCCTTGATCCTGATGGCATGGCCGGATATGGCACAGGAAAAAAATCATTTTGCGCTTGAAATCCCTGTGCTGGGCAGTCTGATCTTACGCCACTCGCTGACCGAGCAGGTTCCGGCGCTCAAAGAGTTTCCTGCCAATGAAAGACCTAATGCCACCATTGTGTTCTGGACTTTCCGCATCATGGTTGGCTTGGGCATGCTCATGATACTGTTGGGGGTAGGCTCGCTGTGGTTACGCTACAAAAACCAGTTATACCAGCATAAAACGTTTCTCCAATTTGCAGTCGCTATGGGGCCAGCAGGGGTCATTGCCATTCTGGCGGGCTGGTTGACCACTGAAATCGGCCGCCAGCCCTGGGTGGTGTATGGTGTATTGCGCACCGCCGATGCCGTGACGCCGCACACGACCAGTGAAGTGGCTGTGACATTAACACTTTTTGTCTTGATTTACCTGGCGGTGTTCGGCATGGGGACCATGTATGTGCTAAGGTTAATCAATACCGGGCCCAAAACGGGTGAAGCCTTGCAAGGTGATGCCATCTCCATTAATCCCAGCGATATGGATGAGTTTGCACTGGCACCTGAGTTTCACCCCGATGCCAAGACACCTTCTGCCGGAAAGGATCAATAAATGGACTTATCTCTGGTGTGGGCCATCATTATCCTGTTTGGTATCATGATGTACATCATCATGGATGGCTTTGATCTCGGCATCGGCATCCTGTATCCCTTTTTCCAGGAAAAGGATGACAGGGACTTAATGATGAATACCGTGGCCCCGATCTGGGACGGCAACGAAACCTGGCTGGTGCTTGGAGGCGCAGGCCTGCTGGCGGCGTTTCCGCTGGCATATTCGGTGATTTTAAGTGCCCTTTCGCTGCCTTTGCTTTTTATGCTCATGGCGCTCATTTTCCGCGGGGTAGCTTTTGAGTTCCGGTTCCGCGCTACGGATACGGAGCGGCACTTCTGGGACAAGGCTTTTTTGGGCGGCTCGATTGCGGCTACCTTTTTCCAGGGCATAACGCTGGGTGCTTACCTGCAAGGCATTAAAATGGCGAATCAGGCCTATGCTGGCGGGCCGCTGGACTGGATTTCGCCCTTTTCGCTGTTTACCGGCTTAGGCCTGCTGGTGACTTACGCGCTGTTAGGCAGTACCTGGCTGATCTTTAAAACCACTGGCGAACTGCAAGCCACGTGCTACAAACTCTCGCAACGTATTTCCATCGCCCTGTTTGCGATTATCATCATCATCAGCATCTGGACCCCCCTGATGGACAGCCGCATTGCGGAGCGCTGGTTCACGCTGCCCAACCTGCTCTGGCTGTCACCCGTGCCCTTGCTGGTCGCATTGGTTTTTTACAAGCTACAAGCCGCCCTCAAGGCCAAGGCCGAAACCAGCCCATTCATCTATACGCTGTGTCTGGTTCTGCTTGGGTATGCGGGCTTAGGTATCAGCATCTGGCCTAATATTATCCCGCCAGAAATGACCATACAGGCCGCCGCCGCACCGCCACAAAGCCAGGCCTTCGCGCTGGTAGGTGCTGTCATCATTATCCCGATTATCCTGATCTATACCGCCTGGGGTTATTATGTGTTCCGCGGCAAGGTCAAACCAGGTGAGGCCTACCATTAATGCAGCAAGCCCCTAAACGCGACACAACCAAAAGCAGCCTGGCTAAACGGCTAGGATGGATGATCCTGATCTGGTTGGCCAGCATTGCTACGCTGGCCGCCATGAGTTTGCTCATGAAACTATTAATGAAGGCGGCAGGGTTTAACAGTTAAATTGCCGACTTGGCAAAGCCTTTCATTAAGAAAATAACTGAAAATAATTGGAAGGGAGTTGAGAAATGATCACGCTGAATGTGAATGGAAAAGAGCACGCGCTTGATGTCACGGACGACACACCCATATTGTGGGCATTGCGCGATGTCATCGGGCTGACGGGCACCAAGTTTGGCTGCGGCAAGGCGTTGTGCGGTGCCTGTACTATCCATCTGGATGGCCAGGCTACGCGTTCCTGTATCACGCCGGTGTCATTGGCGAGTGGCAAGAAAATCACCACTATAGAATCCATAGGCGAGACTGAAGTCGGCAAACGCGTACAAGAGGCCTGGCTGGCGCTCGATGTGGTGCAGTGTGGTTACTGTCAGTCTGGTCAAATCATGAGTGCATCGGCCCTGTTGGCGCAAACACCCAATCCCTCAGATGAAGATATCGACAACGCGATGTCTGGCAATATTTGCCGCTGCGGCACCTATCCGCGGATCAAGGCTGCCATCAAAAATGCCGCCAAGGCCTGAGGCCGAGAAAGGATAAAACCGCATGAACACCCCCGACAAAATACCAGCAAAGTCTGAAACCCTTTCTGAACATGGCATGAAACGCCGCAACTTCATCATTGCCGGCGCTGCTGCAGGCGGCGGCCTGCTCATAGGGTTTGCGCTACCCAAAATGTTTGAAGACAAAGGCGGCCACTCCACCCCGGCAAACAGTGAGGAGGCGGCCAGGGATGCATTTAGCCCGAATGCCTTTATCCGCATTGATAAAAAAGGCATGGTCACCCTGGTCATGTCCAAGGTAGAGATGGGTCAAGGGACGTTTACCTCCATTACCATGCTGATTGCCGAAGAGCTGGGTGTAGATCCGGGACAGGTCAAATTGGCACAAGCCCCTGCGGATGAAAAGAAATACGCTGATCCACTATTGGGCGGACAGGTCACTGGCGGCTCGACCTCTATCCGCGGCGCCTGGGAACCCATGCGTAAAGCCGGTGCCGTCGCGCGCACCATGCTGGTGAGTGCCGCTTGCCAGGACTGGAATGTGGATGCCAAAGACTGCCGTGTAGAAAATGGTTACGTGTTACACACTGGTTCAGACAAAAAAATAGGCTATGGCGAGCTGGTCGAAAAAGCAGCCAAGCTTCCCGTGCCCCAAGAAGTCACCCTTAAAGAAGCCAAAGAGTTCACCCTCATAGGCAAGCCCATCAAACGGCTGGATTCCCCACAGAAAGTGAATGGTCAAGCCGTGTATGGCATTGATGTGCGGCAACCCAACATGAAAATTGCCACCGTGGCAATGAGTCCGGTATTGGGCGGCAAAGTCGTTTCTGTCGATGACTCCAAAGCGCGCAATATCAAAGGCGTGCGCAAGATCGTGAAGCTGGATGATGCCGTTGCTGTCATTGCCGACCATATGTGGGCCGCTAAGCAAGGCTTGGCCGCGCTTGATATCAAATGGGATGGCGGACGTAATGAAACGCTGATGATGAAGGATATTATCGGGCAGCTTGACCAGGCTTCTAGCGACAAAGGTCGGGCCGCCCCTGGAGCCGTTGCCACGTCAGAAGGCGATTTTAAAGCAGCCTTTGCCAAGGCTGATGTAAAGTTTGAAGCGGTGTATCAATTGCCTTTCCTGTCTCATGCCGCCATTGAACCCATGAATGCCACCGTGCATGTGCAAAAAGACCGTTGCGATGTGTGGGCGGGCACCCAGGTGCCCGCCATGGCACAGGCAGGTGCGGTCGGCATTACCAAACTGCCACCGGAAAAAGTCTTTATCCATAACCACCATATCGGTGGCGGCTTTGGCCGCCGTCTGGATGTGGATTTCATCAACCAGGCCGTGGCGATTGCCAAGACGGTGGATTACCCGGTCAAACTGGTGTGGACGCGCGAGGAAGACATGCAGCACGGGATTTACCGCCCTTATTATTACGACCGCCTCTCTGCCGGACTGGATAAAGATGGAAATATCACGGCCTGGAAACATCAGGTCACAGGCTCTTCCATTATGGCACGCTGGATTCCACAGTTCTTCAAAAATGGGCTGGACTCGGATGCGGTAGAAGTGGCCAGGGAACCCTTGTATGCGCCTGCCAATATTTTTGTCGAATATATCCGGCAAGAGCCGCCTGGTATGGTCACCGGCTGGTGGCGTGGCGTAGGTGCTACGCATAATACGTTTATGGTGGAAAGCTTTATTGATGAGCTGGCACACAAAGTTGGCAAGGATCCTTTGCAGTATCGCCTGGCCAACATGAAAAACTCCCCCCGCGCCAAACATGTACTTGAAGTGGCAGCCAAAGCAGCAGGATGGGGCCAACCTTTACCCAAAGGGTCAGGACGAGGATTGTCAGTGCAGTACGCTTTCGGCACCTATGTAGCGCAGGTGGCGGAACTGGAGGTCAAAGAGGATGAGGTACACATCAAACGCGTGGTCTGTGTGGTCGACTGCGGCATGGTGGTGAACCCTGACCATGTCAAAGCACAGATGGAAGGCGGCATTAATTTCGGCATTTCCGGCGCTTTATGGGGTGAAATCACCATCAACAATGGCAAGGTGGAACAAAGCAACTTTGACAACTACCGCGTGATGCGCATGCGTGAATCACCCGTGATTGAAGTACACCTTGTACAAAGCAGCGAAGCGCCCGGTGGTATTGGTGAACCAGGCACCGCGGCCATCGCGCCTGCGCTCACGAATGCGATTTTTGCGGCGACCGGCAAGCGCATACGCAACTTGCCCATTAAAAACAGCCTGACCGCAGCCTGACGCAATCAAACATAGGTAATTCCAAACCAGGCCATAAAAAAGGAGCTTCACGCTCCTTTTTTATGGCTGGACACAGTTAATTAGTGTTTAGCGCTCATGCCAATCTTAACCTGTAATTGCTGCGGATCAATCTCACCCTCCATGTCACAGAACTCTTCCATGATTTCCGCTTTGCGGGAAGTGATCATTGCTCCCATTTCCTTAAGGTCTACCTTTTTAGATTCGCGCACCATAGGAAACATTTCTGTCTCTTCTTCTTCCACATGGTGTGTAATGTATTCGCCCAGTACGGTGACTTTGGCATCGTACATGGGATCCTCAGGACTCATGCTCAGTATTTGTGTAATCAATTCTTTGGCGCTGTCATGCTCTACTTTGGCCTCATTCAGCATGTCGTCATCGTCAATGGCTTCACGGGTAGCTGGATAAAAGATTTCCTCTTCGGCTATCGTATGCGCAATCAGCTCCGCACAGATTTTGTTGGCAATCTGTGTTTTGCCTTCTATGTCCTCTTTTTCGGCTAACTTATCAAACTGTTTGAACATCTTTTTCACTTCGGCATGATCCTGCTTGAGCAAGACGATGGCGTCGTGTTTGACGGAATTTGAATTCTTGGGACTTGACTGTTTGCTGCCGATCGCCTGTTTGCCAGTGGCTGGTTTGCTGGACTTCATGTTTGCTTCTGTTCTCATGCTACTCTCCTAACGTCGTAGTTAAAATAATGTGGTAGAGCGCAAATCTTGCCTTTAAGTCATTAAGATCAATAGGCTGGATTAACTGATCTTTTTGTCAGATTTGCTTTACAAGGTCAAAAGAGATCAGCTTGCAATTTTTTCGGGCTAAGAATACCCAAGGAATTTTTCTTGCTTATTCAAATCCAACCCGTTTACCATGCCAGTGAAAAGGCAGGTAACTTCACCACCGACCCCTATCCGAATGACGACCGAGAAAAAAACAAAATGGCGGCGTTTGCGGGCTTGTAGCGCCTGCGACCTGGTCAGTGCCATCCCCGTACTGCGCCCCGGCGAACATGCCTGCTGTCCGCGCTGTGGTCATGTGTTGGCCAGACGGCACTTGCATCCCGTGCAACGCAGCATTGCGCTCGCCATCAGTGCATTACTCAGTTTGTTGATTGCCATTGCGTTCCCGTTTATCAGCATGGATACCAATGGCCTGGATACGCAGATTGAACTGCCGCAGACAGCCCTGACCCTGGTCAACGTGCATCAACCGATTGTTGCGCTGATTGTGAGTTGTACCGCCATTTTCTTGCCCGCTTTGTACCTGATAGGTGTAATTCTGATGCAGGCCAATGTGTTACGGCGCGTACCGCGCGCCTATAGCGACGTGATTGCCCGCCTGTTTTCGCGCCTGCATCCGTGGATGATGGCCGATGTATTCATGATTGCCGCGCTGGTCAGCCTGGTGAAACTCACCGAGATTGGCGAGGTTCAGCTGGGCGTATCATTCTGGGCCTACTGCGTGTTTGCGTTGTTATTACTGATGACCACACGCTCTGTGGATATCGACTGGTTATGGTTCAGGCTGGCCGGGGAGCCGCCTCCCGATACGCGACTGCGTTGCGGCACGAGTGCTGCCGAACAGCATGCCATCGGTTGCACCACTTGTGGCCTGGTTAACATGCTCCCGGCCACCGCTTCTGACAGAGGCCATACTTGCAGCCGCTGTGGCAGCAACCTGCATATGCGCAAACCCAATAGCCTGGAATACACCTGGGCCTTATTGCTGACGGCGGTGATTTTATATATACCGGCCAATGCCTACCCAATGATGATCACCACCTCACTGGGCCAAACGCATGCCTCAACGATTATTGGCGGCATGCTGGAGTTATGGCAACATGGCTCAGAACCGATTGCCGTGATCATTTTTGTGGCCAGCGTGCTGGTGCCGATTTTCAAAGTGCTGATATTGGTACTATTGTCATGGCTAGCACGTTACCCCGGCCCCTTGAACGCAAAGCAGAAAACCGGGCTTTACCGCCTGACCGAATTGATAGGCCGCTGGTCCATGGTCGATGTGTTTGTCGTCGCCATCATGGTGGCCTTGATACAATCGGGCAACCTGATGTCGGTTTTTCCAGGCCCGGCTGCCCTTGCCTTTTGCGCGGTGGTGATCACCACCATGCTGGCAGCCATGACATTTGATCCACGACTGCTATGGGATACCCAGGAAAATACGCATGACAGAGAATAACCAAATGCTGGCTACCGTCAGCAAACAAGCAAGAATTTCACCGATCTGGATTGTGCCTATCGTGGCCCTGCTGATCGGGCTGTGGCTGATTTATGACAACTACACCAAGGCCGGCAAGCAAATCACCTTGTCCATGACCAATGCCGAGGGCATAGAGGCCGGCAAGACGAAAATTAAGGTACACAGCGTGGATATCGGACAGGTGGAACAAGTCACCTTATCAGAAGATCTGGGACATATAGAAGTCATCGCGCGCATTACGCCAAAAGCCGAACCCATGCTAGTCAAGGATACCCAGCTCTGGGTGGTCAAGCCGCGTATCGGGCTGGAAGGCATCAGTGGCCTTAATACCGTCATCTCTGGCGCATATATTGAATTGCAACCTGGCAAAAGCGAAGAAGAAACCGACCAGTTTAATGTGCTGGACCAGCCACCCATTTCACTTAACGGCGCCAAGGGCGTGCATGTCAACCTTATCGGCAAAGTCGGCAATGCCTTGCGTGTGGGCGACCCGGTCACTTACCAGGGCTTGCGCGTCGGCCGTGTCGTCAGCGCGGTATTTGACCCCAAGCAACGCCAGATGAAGCACGAACTGTTTATCGAACATCCTTATGATGTACTGGTCACCGAAAACTCACGTTTTTGGACCACGGTGGGTATAGACGTCAAGCTGGATTCCGAAGGCTTCAAGGCCAATATTCCTACGGTTGAATCACTGATCGCAGGCGGGGTCAGTTTTGGTCATGCTGATGACCGCCCTATGGGCAAACCAGTCGTCTCCGAAACTACATTCGAGCTGTACGCCAATGAAGACGCAGCACGCCAGCAGATTTACGACCAGTTCATAGAGTATGTCTTGCTGGTAGATGATACCGTGCGGGGGCTATCCAAAGGTGCCCCCGTGGAGTTCAGGGGCTTACGTATAGGCACGGTTATCAGCGTACCGTGGAAATTCAATTCGCCTGAGCGCAAAAAGGATTTCCGTTATGCGATTCCGGTCCTCATCCATTTGGAGCCTGGCCGTCTGGCAGAGAATGGCAAGGCTGACCTCCAGGAATGGCAAGACAGGATGCATCATATGTTGCAGCGTGGCCTGCATGCCACCCTTAAATCCGGCAACCTGATTACCGGCTCGGTCTTTGTTGACCTGAATATGGACCAGCATGTCCACAAAACCTATCGCACCCAACGCTTTGAAGGTCTCCCAGTGATGCCCACCACGGCTACCAACCTGGCGCAAATTGAGCAGAAACTGTCTGACCTGCTGGATAAACTGAACCGGCTCAATGTGGAGCCAGTCCTTTCCGGCCTGGATAAAAACCTGCAGCAATCTGAAAAAACCATGCAGGAAATCCGCGCCCTGAGCCAACAGGTCAACCAGTTGCTGAACCAGCCTGACGTGCAACAAATGCCGTCCAATATCAACCAGACCATGCAGGATATGCGCGCCACCATGCAAGAGTTACGCGGCACCTTGCAAGGCCTTTCGCCTGAGTCTACTGCCTACCAGGAGCTCACTACCACCTTGCAGCGCCTGGATAAGGCTTTGCGCGATATCCAGCCATTGGCGCGGACCTTGAACGAGCAGCCCAATGCCATCTTGTTTGACCGTAAACCCGGCAATGACCCTGTGCCCTTGGCCCCCGCCAAACCGTAAGGAATTGATGGCTTATGACAATCTCTACAATGACCTCAACAAGACATTTACTGTTTGGCATGCTGCTGATGCTGACCCTCAGTCTCAGCGCGTGCTTTCAATCCAACCCGCCGGTTAAAACCGAACGTTACAGCCTGCCGGAAGTCAGCGCTCCACAACAAGCCAGCCCCTCGGTAAGCACAACGACCCACACGTTGCTATTAAACCGTATCCAGCTGGCTGACTACCTGGATACTGACCGCATCGTGATACAGCTCGATGACATTACCATGCGCCCAGCACGTGATCACTTGTGGGTAGACAACCTGTCTCAGGAATTACGCCGTGGGCTACGTACACGCCTGGCCAACCGGCTGGGCCATGCCACCGTGGTCGACCCACAGCCGGGCCTGACGGCTGCTTCCAACAGCCTGAATATCACCATAGACCAGTTCCACGGTCATATGCAGGGCTATGCTGTGCTCAGTGGGCAATGGCAATCAGTAGGCTCATCTCTGCCACCCCAATCATTCAGGTTCACGACCCCGCTGGCTGAGGATGGCTATCCTGCCCTGGTGCGCGCCCTGGGGCATAACCTGGACTTGCTGTGTGACCAGATTGCCAAGCAATCGCAACCCTCTCCGTAACCATGGCAAAAACTGCCGATGAAAACCAAACGATAGGCTAGGGCCTGTTAACGCTTAATGGTCGATGTTGAGTCTGTCATCAGTGTGCTATCAAGACGTGAGTAGCGTCGCTTGGTCATTCTCAATAAGTGACGAACAACGCGGAGAGTGCTGTAGCTCGCTACGCCCTGTAACGAATAAATGCTCGCCAGCAGCGGCAACTGAAATAACGTTAACGGCCCCTAACAGCAGTCACCCACCTTCCCTAACAACCACATGTTAGTAATTCTTTGCGTTTTTTAATGCTTTTGCCCAGCCGTCGCGCAGGAACTTTTCATGTACACTCCGTCGTGAATTGACTCTTTTCGGACAATAGGCTTGCAACGTTTTCTCTTCTGGATGCTGATGGCCTCATGGGTTGTGCTGATGCCTCAGGCCTCAGCTGACCCAACGCTGCTGGGCACTACTTGCATGAACAGCAAGGGGGTTGTCATCGCCAGCATTCCTTTGCAAGGCGGTAAATTTGTCTGCCAGAGTGTGCTCACCATCACGCAAGCCAATCAGTATGTAATTGATTTCAAAAACACTTCAACCATTGCCCATTATCAGCACGAAATTACTGATAGCAATCAGCAGACCAAAATCATTCAGGGCGGCTTAAGCAGCCAGGCAAAAGATTCTTTCCTGCTCAGGCATGGCCACATTGTTCACCTGGTACCAGGCACTTACCGCCTGGTCACCTGGTTGCAATCCCCTTATTATCTGGCACAACCTGAACTCTTCGTGACCGACCTGGCTTCCTACCAGCAACAGACCAACTTCACCACGGCGGTCAGCCTGTTATTGCTGGGTGTTTTATTGGGCATATTCACCTATTACTTTGCCATTGGCGCCACCCCAGGCCATCCGACCGAACGCATGTATGCCCTGTTTATCCTCGGTAACCTGATTTTTCAAAGTGCGGCGCTAGGCGTTTTCAAGCAATTATTTGAATGGCACTGGTTTTACCTGACCAGTTTGCCTATCCTGTTTTCCAACCTTGCTTATATCAGCTTTGTCTGCCATTTGCTGGGCATCAACCAGTTCCATCATCCCAAGCTTTACCACCTGTCGCTGTTAGTACGTCTTGCACTGGTCGCATTAATGGTGACTGCCATGATCTTCCCCAACTGGATGCTGGAAATGGACCGGTATGGCGTGGCGATTTTCCTGGTGTTTGGTCTCATCTGCGGCTTACGCCTCAGTTTGCAAAAACACCGTGTTGCCCAACTCTACCTGATTGCTGTCGCTGTCTTTGGTGTGCTGGGGGGGCTTTCAATCACCGCACAACGACTCAGCTCAGATGCGTGGACGATAGAACAGCTAGGGCTGGTCGCGGTTGCCGTGGAAGCCATCATGCTTTCGCTGGTGGTGGCCTACCAGATCAACCGGCTGCATCACGAAAAAGAGCATATGCTGGGTGAGTTGCAGAGTACACGTTCTTTAGCCATGACAGACCGGCTGACAGGCGTGCCCAACCGCCATGCCCTTGAAAACCAGATGCTGCAATTCCCTGAGCATGGTTGCCTCATGTTCCTAGACATTGATAACCTCAAACACATCAATGATCATTTTGGTCATGAAGCGGGTGATCACCTGCTTAAAAGCTTTGCCCAGATCCTGTTAAAAAAACTGGATACGAGTGGCCAGCTGTATAGGCTGGGAGGTGACGAGTTTGCTGTGATCTGCCATGAAGATGACATCGAATGGTGCCAGCATCAACTTGAATACACGCACCTGGAAATAGCAAAAGAAGGGTTTATTGGTGTTGGTGCCAGTGTAGGCGTGGTGTTTAGCCATGAGGCCGATAGTACGGAAGAGCTCATGCGTATCGCAGACAAGCGCATGTATGCCAACAAGCGCACGCGCAAAAATCGCAAGGAAATGATGCAAGTATTGGCCAACTGAACCTGGCTGACAACTTTCTTCAATCAGCAGCTATTTTACAAGTCAGGCATGCCACTGCCTGCATAAATGATTTACACTCAAAGTCGCATGATCGAAGCTGTATTTCAAACACCCGCACACACCCTGCAGAACCATCCATCACGGCAGGGTGTCTTGTAAGAAAACAAAGAGAACAGCATGCCTTTTCTGACTACCCTGCTTATCCTCATTGTCACCGCGCGCCTGCTGGGGCAACTATTCAGCCGCATTAACCAGCCTGCCATCATAGGCGAAATGCTGGCAGGCGTGATTCTTGGCCCCAGCCTGTTCAACCTGATTTCGCCTACACCAGCACTGTCCGGCATTTCTGAATTTGCCGTCTTCCTGATCGTGCTGTCTGCCGGACTGGAAATGAACTTCAAGGAAGTCATCGACTCCATGCGCGGCAAAGGCGCCGTGATCGCGCTCCTGGGGTTTTTGCTACCACTTTCGGGCGGCATCCTGGTGGGGGTTGGTTTTGGCCTGGATGTCAGCCGTACCATCTTTCTGGGCTTGTGTGTTTCCATCACGGCACTGCCAGTCACCATTAGCATCCTGCAAAGCTTCAAGCTGCTGGATTCCACGATTGCGCGTTTCTCAATAGCCACTGCGATTTTTAACGATATCGCCGCATTGCTGGTCCTGGGGGTGATTCTTAACCTGCCGGAACAAAAATCTTACCAGGCAGTGGGCAGTGCCATTTTCCATGCCAGCTGGAAACTGATCTTGCTCATGGCATTGATCCTGGCGGTCAGCCTGCTGATCAAAAAAGCGATAGAAAAAGGCATCCATATCGACCTGCTGTCAGAAAAACTGGTCCATTTCATTGGCAATGAAGCCTTGTTTGGCCTATTGCTGCTGCTGGTGCTGGTATTTGGCTCAGTCAGTTCAGCCCTTGGTTTCCATTTTGTGATCGGCGCTTTTTTTGGTGCGCTGCTCATAGACCGTACGTTTTTCCTGCCCGCACGCTACAAAGAGCTTGAGCTGACTTTAAGCTCGATTACAGGTGGTTTCCTGGCTCCCGTGTTTTTTGCCTACCTTGGCCTTGAATTCAAAGTACAGATCATAGACTCGTTCTGGTTTGTGGCTGTAGTACTGGCGGTGTCTATCGCCACCAAAATCCTGGCTGGCTGGCTGGGCGGACGGTTGATCGGCCTCGCCAAAAGTGATGCGCTGGGGATCGGTTTTATCCTCAATGGCCGCGGCGTGATGGAGCTGGTTATCGCCAGCATTGCTTATGAACGTGGCTTTATCGGCCAGGACCTGTTTTCCGTGCTGGTACTGATGGGGGTAGTCACGACCTTGATCACCCCGCTGATGTTTCGCAAATGGGTACTCCCTCAACTGGCACACCCAGCCAGGACTATTGACATCAATGCACAAAAGGATAACACTGGTTAACACACCACTCTCCTACAAGACTGGATACTCTTTTGAGCGCCCAACACACGACAGCGTCATCGGTATCACATCAGAGCGTTTCGCACAGCGGCCCGCTGTCTATTGAAGAGCAAACACAGCTGCTCAACTTGCAGCGCGCCATCCTCAAGTCAATTGCCCAGGGCGCAGAGCATCTGGAGGTCATCAAGCAAACCTGCCTGCTGGCAGAAAGCCTGCTGACCAATTCATTCAGCTCAGTCATGCTGATGGATGACCATTACCAGCAACTCAATGTCTATGTTGCACCCAGCCTCACCCCAGAACAAATCCAGAAAATCAATGGCTTGCGCCCCAGCCCCGGAGGGGGTTCCTGCGGCAATGTCATCTACCAGAAGACGGTACAATATGTCAGCAACACCTTTACCGATGAACGCTGGGAAGACATCCGCCACCTGGCTCATGAATTTGATGTCAGGGCCTGCTGGTCCATCCCTATTTTTTCTGCCGAAAACAAAGTCATCGGCACGTTTGCCCTCTCCAGTTTTGAGCACCGCGAACCCAGCCTGTTTCACCGCATGCTTCTGGAAATCGGTTCCTCGATTATTGGGATAGCCCTCAACCGCAATCACTACCAGGAGTCGCTACGCCAATTTGAAAAAGTATTTGAAGGCAGCGAACAAGGCATTATGGTGACCGATACCAACCTTAAAATTCTTTCGGTGAACCCTGCCTTTACCAAGGTGCTCGGCTACAGCATTGACGATGTCAAAGGCAAAACACCTAAAATGCTTTCCTCAGGCCTGCATGACCAGCTTTTTTATCGCGCCATGTGGGAAAGCATCACGCATTTCGGCCATTGGCGCGGCGAAGTCTGGAACCGTCGCAAAAATGGCGAAATATTTCCCGAATGGTTGTCCATCAGTGAAGTCAGAAATGAGCTGGGCGATATTACCCATTATGTGGGCACCTTCAGCGATATCAGTGACCTCAAGTCAGCGCAAAAAGAAATCCAGTACCTGTCCTCGCATGATGCCCTGACTGGCCTGCCCGACATTTCGCTATTCAAGGACAGACTGGAAACCGCAATCTCCATCGCTGCGCCAAGCAATCGAAAAATCGGCCTGCTGGCACTCAACCTTGATAACTTCAAATTCCTCAATGACTCACTGGGCTATGCCTCAGGCGACAAACTACTCAAGCTATTTGCCGAGCGTCTCAAAGGCTGTTTGCACGAAACAGACGCCATCAGCCGCCACGGCGGGGATGAGTTTATTATCTTGCTCAACAATATCCACGATGATGATTCCATCAACTATATGGTGGATATGCTGCTGACTGAAGTGTCCTCACCATTTGCTTTTGCGGGCAGAAACATTTCCACCTCCTGTTCTATAGGCGTTGCCGTTTACCCTACCGATGGTCATGACTTTGAAAAACTGTTTGGCCGCGCACGCAAAGCCATGTCTCAAGCCAAGGAAGAAGGCCGTAACACCGCCCGCTTCTTTACCGAAAAACTGAATACCGACAGCCTGCACTACCTCAATATTGCCTATGGCCTGCGTGAAGCACTTGCCCATCACCAGTTTGAGCTGCATTACCAACCGCAGATCAGCCTCAAGGATGCACAGGTTATTGGCGCAGAAGCGCTTATCCGCTGGCACCATCCACAAAATGGCATGCAGCCACCGGCACAATTTATCAGCATTGCCGAACAAACCGGCCTCATTGTAGAAATGGGGGAATGGATTATTGAAGCAGCCTGCCGCCAGGGCATGCAATGGCAAAAGAATGGCCTGCCACCGCTAAGTATTGCCGTCAACGTCTCCGCGGTACAATTCCGCCGTGGCAACCTGGATAAAGTGATTATCAAAGCCCTGGAAAAAACCGGCCTCAACCCGCAACTGCTAGAGCTGGAACTCACCGAATCCATTTTGCTTGAAGACATAGACCACCTGCTCGCCCAGCTCGATGGACTCAAAAAACTGGGGGTCAAACTCGCCATAGACGACTTCGGTACAGGCTACTCCAGCCTGGCCTACCTCAAAAAATTCAATATTGACCGACTGAAAATCGACCAGTCTTTTGTGCGCGACATCAACACTGACCCCAACGATGCCGCCATTGTCCGCGCCATTGTGCAAATGGCACACACCCTGAATCTGGAAGTCATTGCCGAGGGCGTGGAAGACGAAGCCATGCTCAAGCATTTGCGTGAATCAGGCTGTGATGAAGTACAAGGCTATTTATTCTCAAAGCCATTGCCTGCGGATGCGTTTGAAGCGTTTATCAAGAATAGTCAACTATAAGAAAGACACCATTGGAAACGCCAACATTTAATGCTGAATCACGGGTAGCAGTACTGGTTGATTGTGATAATACAACGCCTGAAATATTGGAATTTGCATTACGGGTGGTTGCCCAATTTGGACGCGTTGTATTGCGCAGAGGGTATGGCAACCACGCGACACTCGCTAACAAATGGCAAGAGGCCCTGGTCAGGCTGGCCTTTACTCCCTGTTTGCAATATCAGTACGTTGCAGGAAAAAACACTTCTGACATTGCACTGGCTTTGGATGCCATGGAGGCTTTGTTTGACCAGAGAGCCGAACACTTTTGTCTGGTGACCAGTGACTCTGACTTTGCCTATTTGTGCCGTAAATTGCGCGAAAGAGGCGCCTCTATTTGTATCGTCGGCGAGAAAAAAACTCCTGATGCCTTACGTAATGCCAGCGACCAGTTTTTTGAGTGGTCTGCAGAGAGCAACCCAGCACAAATCACTGAACCAGCAGAGTTAAAAGTCGCTGCTGAAAAAACTGAACCAGTCAAAGCGAGCAGCAGTTCCCCCGTCAAACGCAGGCCAAAATTCATCATAGAAGCAGTATCCTTGCTGGTAGGGAATACAAGTGAAGGGAAGGTGAGTTTAGGACACCTGGGCCAATAACTGAAACGCACAGACCCCGCTTTTTCACCCCAGACATATGGTCACACCGGATTACTGGATATGCTTAAAACTTACGACCGGCTCACATTAAAAAAAGAAGACGGTGGTCATTACAATGTGTCTTTAAACCAGCAAAGGGAAAAATCCTCGGATCCACAAGAATAGCGGCGTCAGCGATGAGATGCTTGAATGACCATCAAATAAACGGCCACTAATAACAAGGCTCGCATGCCTGTATCATTTCCTGCGCCAGCTGGTAACCACTCATCCAGGCGCCTTCCACTTTGCCACCGTTGAGCCAGTCACCACACAACCCCAATTGCTGAGCGGCATCCCAGGCATAACCTTGATGCAGGTACTGGCCGCAATCCGCATAGCGCCAGCGGTGCACGCTATGTTCCATGGGTGCCTCACCGCCCAAGGCCTTAAATGCTGCTAACAGCTCTGACGCGACCTCTTCTGGCGCACGTTCAATGTTCGCCTCAGACCATTCAGCGCTTGCATGCAACACCCAGACCTCTTTAACCTCACTGCCCTCATGCAAGCGACCCGGCTTGCTGCTATCCCTCGCCACCCAGCTCAATGGCCCCGTGTTCACAAACAAGCCATCAAAAGGCAAGTCCAGTGTGTGCGCATAACGCCCCATCAAAGCCCAGCAGCCGCGCATTTTCACACTGGCTGCCAGTGTTTGCACCTCCAGATTAAAACCTAGTAGCGCCTGTGCCTGCGGTGCCGGAATCGCCAGCACCACCTTATCGAACACTTGCGGATACACGCCGTGCTCTTTACTCTTCACACGCCATTTACCTTCGGCAAAAGTGATCTCCTGAACCGTCTGCTCCAGCTCTACGGTTAAAGACTGCGCCATCTGCCGCGCCGGGCAAGTATTACGTGGCACGCCCACATAGCGTTTTTTTTCTGATTGCTTGGGGCGGATACCAGAATCATCAGCTTCATACAAGCGGCCTTGCCACTCAGCCACCACGCCCAGCTGCAACCACTTTTGCACCTGCACCTCAAACGGCGACTGGCTGACCGTAAAATACTGCGCACCATGATCAGCCTGCCAGCCTTCGCCCTGGCGGGTAGACACACGCCCAGAGGGCCCACGGCTCTTCTCAAACACCGTCACCAAAAACCCGGCTTGTTGAAGGGCCTGGCTACAAGACAAACCCGCCATGCCAGCACCAATTACCGCAATATTCTTCACGCCACCCACCCCTGCTTCCACACTGCGCGGTCTTGCAACGCATGCCAGTCAATCACCTGCACGCGCCAGGTCATCACGGCCTCAATCTCCACTGCCTCTATCACTTGCGTTTCCTCGTCTCGAAAAATCAGCTTAGTCACCATAAAATGTTTTTCTTTATTCACAGGCTTTACCGCTGTCCACTTGGAATGTAACAGCTTTTTAGGGTTTAGCTTGAATGGTTTTGTCTGCATGCTGTTATGACAATATAAATCTGTCAATTATCCAAGTAACCCACCTAAAGACTTGAGCCAATAGCCCCTTAAGCACTCATCGTCACTTGCTTCATGCGTTGCGCCAGCTCCCGGGCATATTCGAGTGAATGCACATTGGTAAAACTCATGATCAGACCCTGCCCGCATGGATATTCCATGACCCAGGCCGATAAGGCATGCACAGCCAGTCCCGCTTCATTCAGGTGACGCGCCAGGTATTGGTCATCGTAATCCTTATTAAACCGCACGACCAGATGCATCCCCCCTGCCTGCAATTCAATGCGGATGTCTTTGCCGAAGGCTTCTTGCAACGCAAAGACAAATTGCTCGCGCCGCTGTTTGTACAGCGTACGCATTTTTTTGAGGTGGCGGGAAAAATGGCCCTGGGTGATAAATTCCGCTACCGTCGCCTGCGTCGACCATGGGCAGCCGTTCTGGAATATCTGGCAAACGGATTCGATATGCGCAATTTGTGATTCCGGAATCACCAGATAGGCCAGCCGCAGCGACGGCGAGATGACTTTGCTGATCGCGCCGCAATAAATCACGCGGTCTTGCACATCCAGGCTTTTGAGCGCGGGCAATGGCCGTGAGGCATAGCGATATTCGCCGTCATAATCGTCTTCAACAATCCAGGATTGGTTGCTTGCGGCCCATTCCAGTAATTCCAAACGGCGCTCTAAAGACATGGTCACACCTAAAGGACTTTGATGCGATGGCGTCACCACCGCTATTTTGGCTGTGGGTGCTTTAGCAATGCCCGTATTCACCACCATGCCCGCCTGGTCAACTGGCACCGGCACAATCGTACCGCCCGCCGCCCGCATCAGCTTCATCGCTGCCGGGTAGCCAGGGTCTTCCATCCACACTTGCTGACCCGTCTGCAAAAATGCACGGCAGATCAAATCCAGCGAGCCTCGGTAACCATCCGTAATAATGATTTGAGATGGTTTGCAGGCGATGCCACGTGAGACATTCAGGTAAGCGGCCAATGCCGCCCGTAGCGACATCAGGCCCAACGGCGAAGGATAACCCATATCCGCAGCCGTGGCAGACTTGAGCACCTGGCAGCCAAGCTTCGCCCACAGCTTGCGCGGAAAAGCATCCAGCGCTGGCAAGCCCATCCGCAGTGCTGGCGGCGTTTCGCTCAAGTTGCGTGAGCGTTGATAGGCTAATGGCACCAATTCATCCGGGCGGCGTAACTGGCCTGCATGCTCTCCCAAAAAAGGGGCAACCACCGTCCCCGCCTGCCCTTGCGCCAAAAAGTAACCTTCCCCCACCAGCATTTCATAGGCGGTCTCTACCGTGCCACGTGCCAGGTTCAACTCCGCCGCCAGGCTGCGCAGCGAAGGCACACGGTCACCTGGTTTCAATAAACCTTCTGCAATCGCTTCACGAAAGCGCTGATAAATCTGTAAATAAATCGGCTGTGCGCTATTGGCGTCAAAGTGAATTTTCATAGAGGGTGATTTCATAGTTCAACGCCCATCATGGCCTACTCATTTTGTTAAAACATGTCCCTGCCAATTATGTCATCAAAGCCCTAAAGTGTGCACATGTTCATCAATACTCAGGAGCAGCACATGGCAGGCAAAACACAGCAAATATTACTCAAGCATGCGGAAAGCGACGCAGAAGTCTTGGCCTGCTTCAACGTCATGCGCGAGCTGCGCCCCAACCTCATCAGCGCAGAAAGCTTCCTCGAACAAGTCAAGCGTATGCGTGAACGCGGTTACCGCCTGCTGGTGGCGCTGGAAGGCGGCGTACCCGTCGCCCTCGCCGGTTACCGGGATAAAGAAATGTTGATCCACGGCCATTTTATTTATGTGGATGACCTGATTACCAGCGAAAGCCGCCGCGGCCAAAAGCTGGGCGAACGCCTGCTGCAATATATTTTTGAGCTGGCCAAAACGCAGCACTACAGCAAGGTCATTTTAGATACCGGCATCGGCAACGCACTCGCGCAACGCTTTTATTACCGCATGGGCATGCTGGCCATGGGCATGCACTTTTCATATGAGTTGGGGAATTAACATGAAAAACATTTTATATATCCAATGCAGCCCAAAAACCGCAGGCTCCCATAGCGGCATGTTTGCACAGGAATTTGTAAAAGGCTTAAGCAAGTCACTACGCGCTAAAAATGTAGTGATGCGAGACCTGAGTAATTCCCCTATTCCGCATGTAAGCAGCCAACATACACTGGCTTCAGAAAAGCAGGAAAGTATGCGCAGTCATGCAGAGCAGCAAGCATTGCAGTTATCCGACGCGCTGATTGCAGAACTGGAAGCCACGGATGTGTTGGTGATTGCCACACCCATGCATAACTACACGGTGCCATCGGTACTTAAAGCCTGGATTGACCATGTGGTGCGCGCGCACCGCACCATCAAACTCACCCCGCAAGGCAAAGTAGGCCTGATTGGAGACAAACGCACCTACATTATTGTGTCTTCAGGTGGGCATCACACCCGCCAACCCGCCTGGCAACCTGACTTTTTAACGCCTTACCTGACAGAAATACTACGCACGGTAGGCATTACCAGCATCGAATTTATTTACCTCGAAGCCATGAACCACGGGCCTGAAGCGGCTAAATATGCCGTGGCCCAGGCACGGTTACAGACCAATGAAATTCTGGCTGCACTCGCCAACTAAACACTTATTTTCTAACTTAAAAGGAAACAATATGACACCACGTCTCGCATTCTGGGAACTCTCACCTGAGCTAATGGCTAGCTACACCGCACTCAACCACCAGCTGGAAAAAAGCACCCTGGGTAAACCATTTATTGAACTCATTAACTTACGCGTTTCACACATCAACGGCTGCGCGTATTGCCTAGGCATTCACGCAAAATCACTCCGCGCAGCTGGCGAAAGCAACTCACGCATTGATCAATTAGGCGGCTGGCAAGTGAGTGACCAATATACCGAAAAAGAACGCGCAGCCCTGGCCTGGACGGATGCAGTCACTAACATCACCACCTCAGGCACACCAGATGATGTTTTTAACGCTTTAAAAACACATTTTACTGATCAAGAAATCTCGGACCTGACGTTTGCGATTATTACTATGAACGCGCTGAATAGATTGGGCATCAGCATGCGTAAGTAATCTGAACATTCAAGCCTTGCGAAGGCAAAAACCTTAGAGAAAGACTTCAAGAGATTGAAGTCTTTCTTTATTCATTTTGGCCTACATATAATTTACTAAGACTTTCAACCAGCAGAACCCGAAGAAGAAAAACCCACCAAGTGCTCCTTCTACATCTACGCCCTCACCGCAGTCGCCACCAGCATAGATGCCATGGCCGTTGGCGTCAGCCTGGCGCTTATGGATGTGAATATATTCATCACCGCCGCAGCCATTGGCTTTGCGACATTTACCATGGTAACCATCGGTGTGATGCTTGCGCGTGTATTAGGGTTAATGTTTGGGAAGCGCTCGGAGATCGTTGGTGGATTGGTGCTGATTGTGATTGGGTCTTATATTCTTTATGAACATCTAGTTATATAAGGCAGTACATTGCGTAAGATTTAGATTAATATCTGTAATTAATTGTATTTTCAACGTTTCCTCACATAACATGGACAGAGGGAAATTTGCATGAGGGCGCTATGGCAAGACCGCGAGTGTTTGTTAGTTCGACTTATTACGATTTAAAAGCGATCCGCGAAGATATCGATAGATTTATCAGCAGCTTAGGATATGAGCCGGTCCGCCATGAGCGAGGTCACATTTCCTATGGAAGAGAGGAAAAACCAGAAGCTTACGCCTACAAAGAAATCGAATTTTGCGATGTCGTTGTTTCAATTATCGGCGGTAAATATGGTACTTCATCAGCAGATTCAATTTACTCTATAAGTCAGACAGAGCTAAAAAAAGCTATAGAGCTTGGAAAGCAAGTTTATATTTTCGTTGAAACTGGCGTTTTATCTGAATTTAAATATTACCAACTTAACAAAGACGTAACAGGGGTCAAATACTCAGCCGTTAATGATTCTAAAGTTTATAGCTTTCTTGAGGAGATATATGCATTACCTAAGGGAAATCCAATCTTCTCTTTTGAAACAGGATTAGACTTAACAACTATTTTACGAGAACAATTAGCTGGTTTATTTCAAAGACTGCTCGCAGAAGAGGCAAACAAAAGCCAAACTAGCCTAATTCAGGAATTGCAACGTAACTTACAAACCGTTGATCAATTGGTAAAATTTTTGACTGAAGAAAAATCAAAAGGTGACAAAGCTATTCAAGAAATATTATTTAGTAATCATCCAATATTTGACTCGATCAGAATGGCTACTAGAAATAAATATCGCATATATTTTACTAATCTTGAAGAACTTGATGAATGGCTTGATGCAGCAAGATCATTTGAACGGGTAACTGACGAAGATCTAATAACCGATCCGGATTTTTTTGAATGGTCACGAACTTATCCCAATCAGAACGTTAAAGAAACTCAAACATTATGGGTTTATAAAGATTTATTTGATGAAAATGGCAATCTAATTTCATACACAAAATCAGAGTGGAAAGATAGCTGGGTCAAACTTGAGAGAAAAGAACTTAAGCCACATAAGAAACCAAGCGCATTTGATGATTTCGATGACGATATACCCTTCTAGAAATTAGGAAAAGTCGAAATTTAATTATTGACGCAATCAAAAATTTTAAAGGGATGATGCCATGGAACCAGATGAAAATAATAATGATCAAGTTCGTTCTGAAGCAATATTCATTGCAAAGCGACAGGAAATAACAAACAGAGTCGTAGAAATGTATATGTGGCTTTTTGCATCAATGGTAGTTGCAGGAGGTATATTTTTTGATATTTTGGCTCGTCGCGGACCAGCGATAGAAGTTATTTCTGTTAGGTATATTGAGTTTCTAATGGCCTTTATTGTGTTTTTGTTTCCATTTGTATTTCGTCTTATCTTTGGAACACTCCCTTTAGAATCAATCCGCAGAAAAAGAGCTCAGTTGCAACTTGATACATCGATTCAAGCACGCTCGATTCAACCAAATGTTAATGTTAGAGAGGCAGAAATTCGTGTTCTCACTGATAGCATGGGAGTCGATGAACTGTCCGCCTCTCCCGCAATAAAGTTATTCGCAGACTACGTTTCAAAATCACGACGACTTTCTCAAGGTATTTATAGTAGAGCAGGCTTGTACCTTTTGTTTGGAGTCTTTGTAGCTTTTTCGGGCCTTATCTTCTTTTACTCTCAGACAATACAACAGACACCAGTTCCTACAGAGGGCATGCACATTCTTATATCGCTCGCTCCAAAGTTTGGAATACTTTTCTTTATTGAGTTTGTTGCGCTATTCTTTTTAAGACAATATCGTTCAGCTATGGATGAATTTCGATACTATGAAGCTATCAAACGAAACAGAGAAGAAACATTAGCCTTAATACGAATTGCTGTAGACAGTGGCAAAGAATTCGATCCAATTGAACTTGTTAAAAACGAATCATTTTTTTCAAAGGCCGGCGTACTCGACAAGGGACAATCTACAGAAATCCTCGAATCACGCAAACTTGAGAAAAATGAAATTGAGCTTCTGGAGAAGGTTCTTGATGTTGTATCACGTAGCAAAAAATAGTTTTGTAACATTGAATTGAGAAGTTTCAAAAGCCTCATTGATTGAGGCTTTTTTTATTACTTTTAAAGTTGTGATTTATAAAATCAACACCATATAAGTCGAAACACTTAGCATCCCCAACAATCATCCGCGTTAAAATACCGCCACACTCGTTTTATTAGAAATGTTATGGATAAACGTATCCCCGTCACGCTGCTCACAGGTTTTTTGGGCAGCGGCAAAACCACCCTGCTCAACAAGCTGTTGCATAACCCGGCGATGAAAGACACCGCCGTGATCATTAACGAACTCGGTGAGGCAGGTTTGGACCAGATTTTTGCCAATAGCCAGATTTCGCAAACAATTGAGAGTGAGCATATTGCCGATAACACGGTGTTGTTGAGTTCTGGCTGTTTGTGCTGCTCACTCAAAAACGAGTTGGCCGATACCATGCGCGATTTGTTCTTTAAGCGCAGTTTACAGGCAGTGCCGGAATTTAACCGCTTGGTGATTGAAACCACTGGCATGGCCGACCCCGGCCCGATTTTGGCTAACCTGATGAATGAGCCGGTGATTGAATCGGTATACCGCTTAGACGCCGTGGTTGTGACGATTGATGCAGCTTATGGTTTGCAGCAGATTACCGAGCAGAAAGAGGCGCTTAAACAAGCTGCGGTGGCAGATGTGTTGCTGATTACCAAGCGTGACACGGCTACGCCAGAGCAGATTGAAGCCTTGCAGGCCAAGCTGAGCGAGATCAACCCGAATGCGACGCAGCAGTTTGTGTTGCATGGCGAGATAGACCCGATGCAGATTATTGATGTAGGCTTGTTTGACTTTGCCAGCAAGCAGGCTAACCCGCAGCGCTGGTTGCGGGCGCCTGCCAGTGGATTTAGTGCGGCGAAAAAAGGCACCTTGCCCAAAGCGCCTGCGCATGATGATGTGAATACGTTTACTGTCTACCTGCCAAAACCAATGGCGTGGGCTGACTTTAAAAGTGTGATCCTCAAACTATGCCAAACACATGGTGAAAAGCTGCTACGCATGAAAGGCATTTTGCACGTGGAAGATGCGCCTGCCCCACTGGCGATTCACGCGGTGCACTTTACGCCCTACCCGCCTACGCTGCTTGAAGGCTGGGATGAAGATGAGCCGATCAGCCGCATTGTGATTATCGGCAAGGGCATAGATGAAGAAGCTGTGCGCGACATGCTCACACAGTTTTAGGAATAAATAACTGCACGGGCGAATTGTTGTGCTACGCGAGCTGATTTATTAATTCAGGAAATCCTCATGTACTGCATGTAAACTATG
>OFDC01000143.1_pt1 | contig 72634 bp, 72 predicted proteins | sample 1520941 | NCBI WGS metagenome assembly OFDC01 (sample SAMEA94258168, study PRJEB24077) | hot springs metagenome | biome: Aquatic biome; feature: Water | place: India | collected 2012-12-06 | depth 5 m | reverse complement strand
ATATTTGAATGTACTTCTATCTAATGTAGGCATAGTGTATATATAGATATGTTTAAGTAGTACAAATATAAAACAAATAATTCAGAATTAAAACGAAATAATACCGATATAATTCTGTAAAATTCAGTGAAATAAAATGAGTCAGATTTAAATAAAATCAAGTAATACAACATACAAAAAGAAATATCAAACTCTCAGAACTCTGAATATTTACATTTTTTTTAGTAACTCACTAATAATCAATTACTTACTTATTCCATTTCGAATCATAATTCGCTTCACTTGTTCGGCATGAAATCGGCAAAAATTTCGAGTTTCTATACAGTTTTCGTTCAAATGACGACTTAAACCCAAATATGTCACCTTTTCTCCCCTATTCTTCAATTCATAGATTTGCAAACGAATATGGAGTAATGCTATCTTCCATTGTTCATTATTCAGAGTATTTTCTTTGATTGATTTTGTTGATTGTGTACGGGAATAATCGGTTAGATTTTGCGGAGAACCAAGTTTAAAACCGTGTTGTTTCTTTGCTTTTAGTGCATCTTTCGTTCGGCGACTAATAATCTCTCGTTCGTGTTGGGCAATGGTTGCAAAAATTCCAATCGTTAGGGTGTTGGCATCGGGAATATCCGCACACACAAAATCTACGCCGCTATCTCGAAGGGTAAAAATAAATGATACATTTCTACTAAGTCGGTCAAGTTTAGCAACCAGTAACGTACATTTACTATTTCTTGCAAACTTAATTGCTTCTTCGAGTTGCTCACGTTGATTTTTTTTCCCAGACTCTATTTCTAAAAATTCTTTAACAATCAAATCTCCCTCTTTCAAAAAACTATTGGCTGTTTGTTTTTGAGCATCTAAGCCCAAACCACTCATACCTTGTTTTTTTGTACTAACTCTATAATAGGCAACGTATTTCATTTCTGCATTTTTTATAAAACAAAGAAAAAAAATATTTCACAAACAACAAATGGTCGTTTAATATTTGTGAAAAAATAAAATCCACCAACTTTCAACTCAAACACTAATCATAAGATGAATTAACAATTGTAATTTTTGATAATTTAGCTATTGTTTAGAAAAGTCCAGTCTTACAATCTCAAAATTAACTTTTGAAGAGATACGTAAAAATCCGTAGTGATTAAAGTATTTTTACGCTATTGAAATATAAAAAATTTGATGTTATTTGCATTTGATTCATAACCACGCTAAAATATAAATGAGATTTCGTCTGACCCTAAAACCACTATCCAATTCACAGGCTCTACTTTTCAACTACCAACATCCATTTATGGCTTGGATTTATGGCCGTCTGAAAGATGCCGATGATGCCTATGCTACTTTTCTTCATAGCAGAGGCTATAAAGCAGAAGATTCTCGGAAGACCTTTAAGCATTTTACCTTTTCAAGTTTTCAAATACCACAATTGGCAAAGCCCATTAAGAAAGGTGATACTTCTATGCTCTTGAGCAGTGAAGCAATTTGTGTGGTTGTGTCTTTTTTTATTGATAAAGCGGCCGAAGACTTTATCATGGGTTTGTTTCAGAATCAGACCGTGAGTATTTATGATGCTCGGTACAAAGCAGATTTTATTATCGAACGCATCGAGTCGCTACCGAATGAAGTATTTGATAATAGACCTGTATTGCTACGAACTATTTCGCCAATGGTAATTGCCGAAAAACGTAAAGATGGAATGGATGAGTATCTGAGTCCGACAGACCCACGATTTGCAAAATATTTTGCTCTGAATTTATTTGAAAAATATAATTCGGTCTATGAGAATGATTTGAAACTCGATGCAGAAACGGCCTCCCATCTGATTCGCTGGTCGTTGGTCGATGAAAGTAGATTAAAAAGTAGGCTTATAAGTATCAAACAAAACAAAGCAGATGGAACAAAAGTACGAGCATTTACCAATTTTGTTTTTGAAGTATCGGCACCGCCACAAATATTAGAAGTTGGTTTTTTAGGTGGGTTTGGTAAATTTTGCTCACATGGTATGGGCTGCTGTGAGGTGGTAGAATAGCTTATGGTTTTACTTTTGTCCAATCAACGTCTTTAAAAACCGTATTCATAATAAAGTCAGTTTTTGCTTTGGCGGCTTCGTTGGCTGTATTAAACGTACGATTCAAAGGATGATTTTCACCACTATTGCGTTTTTTTGAAGATTTATTTATTAAAGTTGCCATTATTTATATAATTATTTTAAATCAATTTTACGGCTTTTTTACAGAAATAGCAAAACCATCATAAGATTTATTTTTTGTAAATGGTTCAAATCCATTTTTTTGTGTGTAGCCCTCGATTAAGAAACGAGATTGAAAGTTGGAAAGTTCATGGTTGATTGCAATTTGATACAGTCGAGTTCGTGAAGGTGTACTACCAGAAAAGACAACTTTTGCCTTTGGATAACGCTCTAAAAATACAGAAATAGTGCGTAAGACGGTCGATAATATTGTTCTCATATCACCATTATCACTGACATTATAGACATCTAACTCTTGGTTTTCGGTTATATCGGCTAAGGTTAACGAATATATTCCTGAATGATGAGTTTGATGAAAAATAATAGTTTTTTTAATGATTCGCTCTCCGATACTGACAAAATCAAAGCGGTGGGCTTTGTCAAGAATGGTAAATTCGTAAAAAGGTTCGGTCATGGATTAGAAATTTACACCGTAAAATAAATATATCTGATGATGCGATTAGTTTTATTCAAGAATACAATATTGTTTCAATTTCTTTTCAGATATTCGTGCAAGTTAAAAAGTTTAATCAAAAATACAATATTTGATAAATTAATTATTATACATTAACTTGAGTAAAAATCATTGATATATGCTTACAGAACTAATAAATTTTACAAAGCCCACAGGCGACCCATTTGCAGATGTTGGTGGTTTAGTGATTGAGTATCTTCAAGAAAAAAAACCTGAAAAATCTATTATGGAATTAATAGAAGAGGCTACTGATATTTATGTAAAGAAATGGAACAATAATTTGCACAGCTTTTTCTTAAATTCATCCATTACTCATAATTCCAATAAAGGACAAAAAGGGATTGACAAAACAATAGCGTTTTATCAAGGTCTTTTAGATGGTGAGAATGCAGAATATGGTTTTTGTCGCATAACTGGACAACAAGGAGAGGTTTTTAATGGTGCAAGAGATAACCATATTATGTCTGGCTCGTCAACACTTATCAATTTTCATCATGGCTTTGAAAGTGGCATTCGACTTTCAAAAGAAGCCCTAATTCGTATTTTCTTTGTTCCACTTGGTGTCGAACAATTGGGAAACAAGGTCGCAGTTCTGACAAGCAATAATGAAGATGTCACTCGTTTTTTTGTTAGAGCAACTATGGATAACAACAGTCGAGATATTGGAAGTGGAATTTCTGAATCTATCCAAAATTCTGATTTCTCAAATCCCACAAATGCTCTTTTTGATTATGCTTTGCAATGTATCAATAATGTACGAACAGCAACTTTAGATGAAGACACTGGAATGAGTAATACCGCAGGAATAACTCTTAATTTGTTTCATTTTACGAATTTCGGAGCAAGCCCAACAATTAATTTATTTACCCTTCCCGCTACAGTTTTTAAATTTTACAGTTTTTGTATTTTAAAACACAAAAAAGACTGGCAAAATTTTGTTTTTAGATTTTATAGTAGCTCCAAATTTAAAAATGCTCAATTTGATATAGATTCAAAGACTTGGACAAATAATAAAGAAACGGTAGAATACAAAGACTATAGAATTTGGAGAAACAGCATATTTGAAAACTTATTAAACGATAAATCTATTCTTTATGCTTTTCTAAGACACAGTAAAAAATATCAATTAAACTTTAACATTGTAGAAACATATCAAGTAAATATTAGAAACATGAATAAAAAAGCATTAACAAAAATCAAAGAATTGGCTAATTTCATAGTCACTAATAGAAGTGATGATGAAATAAAAAAGTCGATAACGAGGCTAAATGGCTCAAAATATAGCCAAGATTTACGCAAATTTTTACTAAAATTGGTAAAACAAGACCATGAAGAAGAAAATCCACAACTCTTAATTTCTTTAGATGAGTATGTAGAGTATTTATTCCCAGATGGTACTAACTGGAAAGAAATACGAGATTTACTTCTAATTGCTATTTATCAAAAACTTCACGAAGTTAATAAAAAAATAGCAACAGAAGACATAGAAGAAAATGAATCAGAAAATCAATCAAACGAAGAATAAAATGAACTTAAAAACCCAAGGATTTATCCTATTAGATGTAGATGTTGTTGCATTAAATAATGCAGGAAAAAGTACAACAAGTAATTTTGATAATGCAGTTGCAACCAAGAAAATAGTTAAGAATGGGCGAGCTTATACTTATGTATCAGGTCAGGCTTGGCGGTATTGGTGGCGTGAAACTTTGAAATCTAATCATAATTGGCAATTATCTCCAATTACTCGTGAGGCTAAAATTGCCTTTACAGAAGCAAATCCATTTTTATATGCTGACGATGATATTTTTGGTTATATGAAAGCTGCCAAAGACACGAAAAAGGATGAAGATGGAAAGCCAATTCTGAAAAAAAATGGTAAAGAAGAAACAGAAGATGTAACTGTAACAAGAATATCACCTTTGAAAAACTCTGCTATTATTTCGGTGGGAGCTACAAGAATTGCCGAAAACTGGTCAAGTATGGCAAGGCAAGAAGGAGATAGCGTACCTTATAGCAAAGAAGAATATTCCGCAATTATGAAAGGGATGTTTTCACTTGACCTTTTTCAAGTTGGTACATTTGCTACTTATAATAAGACAGGTTTTAAAAATTTGACCGTCAAAATGAAAGAGGATGCAAACAGCTATGAAGCAACCGAAATAAACGACCCTTTTGTAAAAGCAAAAAATGGTGAAACACAAAAATTAGTGCAACTCCCTAAATCGAAAAGACTTGACAGGGTTATTGATACTATTTCAGCATTAAAAACTATTTCTGGGGGAGCTATGCAAACCAATAATATGGGAGATGTAACACCCAAATTTATTGTATTATCAACCATGAGTACAGGAAATCACCCTTTTTCTCATATTGTAAAAAATGATGGTATTGATAGAAATACGGTAGTTTTGAATGTTGAAGGCATCAAAGAAGTATTAAAAGACTACAAAGACCAATTTAAAGGAACTGTTTTTATCGGTAAACGAAGTGGTTTTATGGACGAATATGATACAGAACTTAGAGAGCTTGAAAAAGAATTTACGAATGTTAAAGTACTATCTATCAATCAAGCAATTGACCAATATTGTGAGCAGTTAAAAACTCAAATGTTATAAAACAATGGAAGTTTACAAAATTGACATAACAAGTTGGACGGCAAGTTTTCGGTATCCTAATTTGATTAGTGGAATGCAACCAACGCTGGAAGTTCCACCGATAAGTACTATTCTGGGTTTAATAAATGCTGCCGCAGGTTTTTATGTTGAACATAAAAACTTAACATTAGGCTATTATTTTGAATATGAAACGGAAAGTGAAGACTTAGAAACTATTTATCAGATTAGTAGTAAAGATGGAAAGCCAACTAATGATGCAAAATCAAATGTGATTACAAGGAAATTTTTATTTAATAATTACCTAAGACTTTACACTACTGATAAAGCAATTGTTGATTATTTTACGCAACCTTATTATCAGCTTGTTTTAGGTAGAATGAATGATTTGGCAACTGTTACAGCTATTTCAGGAAAAGAAGATTTGGAAGAAACCTCGTTTTCGACTCAAATTAGAGGGCAAATAATTCCCTTTAAATATCGTTTGGCAGGACAACTACAGGCCTTGCCGAAGTATTTTACGAATGAATTTCCAAGAAAAAATTTAGGAACAGAGCCATTTTCAATTATTAATTATAAATCGAATATTGTTGGTAAGGATATTACTACTTATAGAGATATTTTACCTAATGGAAAAGAGGTTGATGTATTCTTTCATCAATTAAACTTTGCCGAATAATAAATGGAGATACTTGCAAAATCAAAAAATATTGATTCGAGCGAACCCGCAAGAACACTCAAAGAACATATTAACGATTGTTTAGTTATCTTCTCTTTCTTACGTCAATCATTCCCGAAAGCTGCTGAACTTTCGGGAATGGGTGATTTATTTTGGGAAGTGTTATATACCTGTGTGGTATTCCACGATTTAGGAAAGGCACATAATGAGTTTCAAAAAGTTTTAAATGGTATAGCTAATCAATGGAATTTTCAAAGACATGAATTTTTTTCTTTACCATTCGTAGATTCTATAAGCCAATTCGATAAAGATATTATTCAACTTATTAGGTTGGTAGTAGTGGGACATCACAAAGATTTTAAAGAATTAGGCAATAAAATTAACTTTTATGATAATGGTAACAACTTTGGTCAGTTAGACGATACTGAGGATAGTTTAAGTTTTGAAGATTCTTTTACGCAAAATGTAAATACTACTCAAGTCATTACTTTGCTTTCTCACTACAACATTCAAATAAAAACTATTATACCAAGACCAATTTATGGTTTAGTTCATGGTTATCTTAAAAAGCCGATTACTCAGAATCAAGAAAGTTATTTTAAGTTAATGTTGCTTTTTGGGGGCTTAAAATGGTGTGACCATTTAGGGTCAGCTATGGTTAATAATATTCAAATTATTGAAGATAAAGATTTTACTTTCTTAGCTAAAAAGCAAAGTGGATTGATATTAAAAGGGTTTGATTTTTATGAACATCAAAAAAAGTGTGCCTATGTTGATACTAATCTTATTTTAACAGCACCAACTGGTTCTGGTAAAACCGAAAGTGCATTTATTTGGCTTCAAAGCCAAATAAAAAATAAAAACATTGGTAGAGTATTCTATATACTACCATTTACGGCTTCCATAAATGCCATGTATGAACGGCTCAATGAAGAGATTGGAAACGAAAAAGTTGGTATGTTGCACGGAAAACTAAGTGATTATTTGAATAAATATTTCGATGATTTACAGTATGACCTATCACAAAAAAAAGATAGTATTAAAAACATTAAAGAGAAGTTTAGAAGTGTAATAACTCCCATAAAAGTTTGTACCCCTTTTCAATTACTAAAAAATCTATTTGGCTTAAAAGGATATGAGCAAGGTATTTTTGAAATGGCTGGTTGCTATCTTATTTTTGACGAAATCCATGCTTACAGTCCAGATGTTTTTGCTCAAATAAAAGTATTATTAGAATTTGCAACTGAACACTTGAAGGCAAAAGTCATGATTATGACAGCTACTATGCCTAAGTTTTTACAAATTGAATTAGAAAATAGTATAGGAAAGTTTACTCAAATAAAAGCAAACCAAGTATTATTTGATAACTTTAAAAGGCATAAAATTGAATTGAAAGAAGGGCTTTTAATCAATGATTTAGTAAATATTGAAGGTTTTTTAGTAAAAGGAAAAAAAGTTTTGGTAGTTTGTAATACTGTTAAATCTGCTCAGAAAGTATTTTTGCATCTAAAAAATATAGTAAAAGAAAACGAAGCTGTTTTACTACATGGCTCTTTTAGTGGTATAGATAGGAGCAAAAAAGAGAAGGAGTTAATGCAAGATACTATCAAATTACTGGTTGGCACGCAAGCGATTGAGGTAAGTTTGGATATAGATTACGACATGATTTTTACAGAGCCAGCTCCAATTGATGCACTTATACAAAGATTTGGAAGAGTGAATCGTAAAAGATTAAAAGGAATTTGTGCCTGTGTTGTTTACAAAGAGAATAATGAATCTGATAAATATATTTATAACTTTGAAAATATAGCTAAAACAATAGTTGCCTTTGAAAAAGTAATTTTTGAGAATCAAGGTATTATTGATGAATCTATACTTCAAGAATCTATTAATTTTGTTTATGATTATTGGAATGAAAAAGATAAAGGAAAATTTGATACAACATACAAGTTTTTATCAGATGCTTTGACAACTCTATCACCAATGCTAAAAAACAAGAATACCGAAGATGATTTTTATCGGCAATTTGATGGTATAAAGATATTACCCCAATCACTGAAAATAGACTATCAAGAATATTTGAATAATTTTGATTTCATTACTGCTGAGAGCTTAAAAGTGCAAATACGTAAGGGGCGTTATATAAGTTGGAAGTCGAACGGTAATATTAAATCAGATATTTATGCCTTTTCGAGTGGAAAAAAAGTGTCAACTATTCCTTATCAAATTACTAATAAAAAATATTCTTCTGAATTAGGACTCCTTGTAGATGAAGAAGAATCTTGGCAAGATTCTGAATTTCTGTAAAACTTATCTTATAAATGACCATCAACGCCACTTTAATAAACATTCTGCACATCTGCCATCGAGAATTGTGGTTACACGCTCACGCCATACGCATGGAGCATACCTCTGATATTGTGGCCGAAGGCAAGCTCATTGGTGAAGAAAGTTATCCTCAACGAGCCGAGAAGAATCAGCAAGTTGAGATTTCGTTTAAGTTGCCTTCGGGTGTAAATTGTACGGCCAAAATTGATTTTTTTGATGCTCAAAAAGGCGTAGTTCACGAAACTAAAAAATCTGATTCCAAAGAATTGGCTCATACGGCACAAGTACAATTTTATTTGTATTTACTCCGAAAAAACGAAATTGTGGCCAATTATGGCTTAATCGAGTATCCAAAACTAAGGCAAACTGATAAAGTAGAACTAAACGACGACGACATAACGAAAGTAGAAGGCTGGATTGCGAAAGCGGTGGCAATTGTGGAGCAAGAAAACTGTCCACCTACATTGCCGAAGAGTAAATGTGGAAAATGTAGTTATTTTGATTTTTGTTGGAGTGGAGAAGATTACTAATAATTAGCTATGAAAAAAGCCTACTATTTGTTTAATCCAGGGCGGCTGAGTCGGCAGGATAATACATTGAAATTTCAACCAATTGACGAAAACGGCAATGAAGGACAGCCTCGTTATATTCCTGTCGAAACGGTTGATAATATTTATTGCTTTGGCTCATTGGATGCCAACTCGGCTATGTATAATTTCTTGGGAAAGAATCATATTGGTGTTCATTTCTTTGATTATTACGAACATTACACGGGTTCGTTTATGCCAAAGGAATATTTGTTGGCAGGAAAAATGCAGGTTGAACAAACCAAATATTATATTTCGAGCAAGAAACGTATGGTTGTAGCCCAAAAATTTGTTTCGGGTGGGGCGGCAAATATGTTGAAGAATTTACAATATTATAACAATCGCCAAAAGGATGTTGCGAAACAAATCAAGTCGATTGAGGGCTATATCGAGAAGATAAACACGAGTAGCCAGATTAATGAGTTGATGGGCATTGAGGGAAATATCAGACAAACTTATTATGAAGCATTTGATGTGATAATCAATGACTTTGAGATGGGAAATCGGACGAAACAACCACCCAATAATGAAGTAAATACGCTGATTTCGTTTGGAAATATGATGTGTTATACACTATGCCTCGACCAGATTTACCATACACAATTGAATCCGACAATTGGATTTCTGCATGAACCAGGATACAGACGTTATTCGTTGGCACTGGATATAGCAGAGATTTTCAAACCTATTTTGGTTGACAGAACTATTTTTAGTTTGCTTAACAAAAGGCAAATTCAGTCAAGTGATTTTAGGCACGAAATGAACCGTTGTGTTATAAAAGATTCCGCAAAGAAAACTTTTGCCCAAGCATTTGATGAAAAACTCAAAGAAACATTCAAGCATAGAAGTTTAGGACGGAATGTGAGTTATAAGCATTTAGTGAAATTGGAATGTTATAAATTGAGCAAACATTTGCTGGGGATTGATGAATATAAACCTTTTAAAATGAATTGGTAGTTTTGGCAACTTCGGCTATCTGATAAGCTTAAAATTATTAGTGAAGCCTGATTAAGTCAACAATGAGCTAAATCTTATATTTTAGAAAAATTATGTATGTTGTCTTGGTTTACGATATTGCCTCGGCAGAAGGTGGCGATAAAAGAGTTGGAAAAATGCTGAAACATTGTCGAAAATACTTAAATTGGATTCAAAACTCGGTGTTTGAAGGAGAGATTACAGAGGTAAAATTGAAAGAAATGCTAAGCGGTGCAAGAAAAATAATGATAGAAAAAACAGATAGTATCATTATTTTTAAAAGTAGAGAAGAACGCTGGTTAGATAAAGAAATCATAGGAGTTGAACGCATGACAACAGATAATTTTTTATAGAGTGTTGCCGTCGATGGAGTTAGATAAAGAAAAAATGCTCTTTGACATTTTGGAAAAAATAGGACAGTCGCAGCTAAAGTACTGATTATCAATAGTCGTCGAACTACCAGTAAAATCATACTATTGGAGTTCGACGACTTTTTTGTTTGTTTTTTCACTAAAAAACCGCTTTATTTGCCATTATAAGGCCGTTTTTATAACGGACTCCAATCGTACCATTTAGGAATTGAAATGGTGTAGCAGGTGTTGCTGCAACTGGAGCTGCTGGAACTCCAATCGTACCATTTAGGAATTGAAATTTCACAATTACAGGCGTATCGCTCATCGGTAAACCAACTCCAATCGTACCATTTAGGAATTGAAATTGCGTTTGGTTGAATCATTCTGACGGTTTTCGAGTAACTCCAATCGTACCATTTAGGAATTGAAATAAGACTGTTGAAAGTATGACTGGTCAAAAAGTTGAACTCCAATCGTACCATTTAGGAATTGAAATAGTGATTTTTGTGAATCTATTTTTAGTAACAAAGAAACTCCAATCGTACCATTTAGGAATTGAAATAAAATAACCAGCAAAACCAGTAAGCCCATGTAAAAACTCCAATCGTACCATTTAGGAATTGAAATTTCTTTACAGTATCAACCACCACTACGGTTTCATTTACTCCAATCGTACCATTTAGGAATTGAAATAAGAAAGTAAAGGTATTAAATACTATTTTCGTTATACTCCAATCGTACCATTTAGGAATTGAAATAGTATCTTGAAGATAATGAGAGCGGCACGAATCCAACTCCAATCGTACCATTTAGGAATTGAAATTTCAAAAGCAAATCGAAACTGCTGAAAAAGTAAAAAACTCCAATCGTACCATTTAGGAATTGAAATAACGTTATTAATTTGTATCTGATAGATGCAAAAACACTCCAATCGTACCATTTAGGAATTGAAATGATACAGAACAGCAAGAAATTGCTCCTTTGACAAAAACTCCAATCGTACCATTTAGGAATTGAAATTTTTCTCAAAATAGTTGTACTTTTAGTGAAAGAAAAACTCCAATCGTACCATTTAGGAATTGAAATGGTAGTTAATCAAACAATTTAAACGGTGCAAATGTATACTCCAATCGTACCATTTAGGAATTGAAATTAAAAAGCAGTACCACCATCAAAAAAACGCATTCTAACTCCAATCGTACCATTTAGGAATTGAAATTGTAATGGAATGTCTTGTTCTCACCCTGAATGTGAACTCCAATCGTACCATTTAGGAATTGAAATTCGCATCCTCATTGACGCCACTTTGGTAATTAATCTACTCCAATCGTACCATTTAGGAATTGAAATGTAGCAATGGCTTTCATAATACATATTTCGTATATGACTCCAATCGTACCATTTAGGAATTGAAATATATTAGTCTAAGATGAACCTTTACAATTTTTTCAACTCCAATCGTACCATTTAGGAATTGAAATTTGATATCGAGGGAGAAAATGAACTAATAATTTCTAACTCCAATCGTACCATTTAGGAATTGAAATGGAAAATCAGAATCAAGACCAAAACCAAGATAATCACTCCAATCGTACCATTTAGGAATTGAAATGTCATTACCTTGGTCGTCACCTGTTTTTGTTTCTTCACTCCAATCGTACCATTTAGGAATTGAAATGTAAGTACCGATAGCTTTTATTAAAACATCCACACAACTCCAATCGTACCATTTAGGAATTGAAATTAAAGTGGTTATTGCTGGGAAGTCTTATGACTTGAACTCCAATCGTACCATTTAGGAATTGAAATAAGAAGTAAGCTGATTGAGAATAAGGATAGAATTGTACTCCAATCGTACCATTTAGGAATTGAAATCGTATTAGGTGTTTCGGCAGTCAAGAAACTAAGAAACTCCAATCGTACCATTTAGGAATTGAAATTGGCATTATTCAATGCCTGTTCTTGCGTGTATGTTGTACTCCAATCGTACCATTTAGGAATTGAAATACGACTACAAAGGGGACTTATCAAAAAAATGGTACACTCCAATCGTACCATTTAGGAATTGAAATGAATCAATAAAAACAAACCACCCGAACCAATGGCAACTCCAATCGTACCATTTAGGAATTGAAATGTATTTCTACGTACTACATTAGCGTATTTTTACGCTCACTCCAATCGTACCATTTAGGAATTGAAATTGAAAAGAAGGATGTATTCATCTACGGCGACCCAGGACTCCAATCGTACCATTTAGGAATTGAAATCACATCAACCAGCGATGGAGGAGTGAAGAACTGAACTCCAATCGTACCATTTAGGAATTGAAATATCGTTGCCAATTCGTCTCTACGGTTTTGTGGCAAAACTCCAATCGTACCATTTAGGAATTGAAATAGGAATCAAAGATTTTTATGATGAAATAATGGCTGAACTCCAATCGTACCATTTAGGAATTGAAATGTGCAATGCTGAATTGGCGGTGCTGCCATTGAAGTACTCCAATCGTACCATTTAGGAATTGAAATAGGACGATATTTTCATACAGGTCGATGAGGGGTTTGACTCCAATCGTACCATTTAGGAATTGAAATTTTATTGAAGCGGAAAACGAGCGATTAAAGTCGGAACTCCAATCGTACCATTTAGGAATTGAAATAATACCTTTTGATTTTACTATTCAAGATTGCATTGACTCCAATCGTACCATTTAGGAATTGAAATTGGCGTATAAGTTGAGCCGTGATAGTAATGAAGCTCACTCCAATCGTACCATTTAGGAATTGAAATTTGATTATCATTCAGGATGGAAAATGAGTTTTAAAACTCCAATCGTACCATTTAGGAATTGAAATACAATCAAACCTTTTGGAAAGGTGATAAGTCTTTAGACTCCAATCGTACCATTTAGGAATTGAAATATTATTCTTACACCTGCTACAAATTTCGACAAGTAGAACTCCAATCGTACCATTTAGGAATTGAAATATAAATTATTTGGGTCGGCCTCATTCAGAGGCATAACTCCAATCGTACCATTTAGGAATTGAAATATAAATTCGTCGAATTTCTTATCAGTTCTTGGGCTTACTCCAATCGTACCATTTAGGAATTGAAATGTAAAATCGTCAGCCTAATAGCAGGAACATTAACCACTCCAATCGTACCATTTAGGAATTGAAATAGGTATTGAGTTTAAGGTACTTGGATATGACAAAGACACTCCAATCGTACCATTTAGGAATTGAAATATGTTACCTTTAGCTACAATACGATAGAAGAATTAGACTCCAATCGTACCATTTAGGAATTGAAATATTAAACAAAGGTTTGGTCTTCTGTTTAGATATAGAACTCCAATCGTACCATTTAGGAATTGAAATATTCTTTCACCGATTTTGTTTTGATTATTGGTTTCCACTCCAATCGTACCATTTAGGAATTGAAATCTTTCGATGTTTACATAACTTGTGCGGTCCATGTACTCCAATCGTACCATTTAGGAATTGAAATTCGCGAATGCGGTCGAAGCTGTAATTAAGCCCTCGACTCCAATCGTACCATTTAGGAATTGAAATATCGTCAGTACGAAAATATGAGTTTATTTGGCACAACTCCAATCGTACCATTTAGGAATTGAAATGAATCTTCACATTGCTTCGCACACCAATTTCGTTCGACTCCAATCGTACCATTTAGGAATTGAAATATTCAAGAAAAATTATGTTTTCTTCAATGGTCATAACTCCAATCGTACCATTTAGGAATTGAAATTTAATTTCATACTGAAGACTATTCCGCAAATCACCAACTCCAATCGTACCATTTAGGAATTGAAATTCGCATCGCTGGCTTCGGCTGCGGCTTTCACCGAAACTCCAATCGTACCATTTAGGAATTGAAATAAATCACAACTATCTTTTTCAGACAGCCGATTATATAACTCCAATCGTACCATTTAGGAATTGAAATAAAAATACGTGCATTATAGCAAATTGCCTGTTTGACTCCAATCGTACCATTTAGGAATTGAAATAGGATTGAATGTGATTGACTATTACATGGACGAGCACTCCAATCGTACCATTTAGGAATTGAAATGTTTATGATAATAAAAAACTACTCGAAAAAGACCCGACTCCAATCGTACCATTTAGGAATTGAAATCTTTCACAATATTGGCGATATAACTGGCCTTAGCGGACTCCAATCGTACCATTTAGGAATTGAAATATACAAAGCGATATTGCAGGAGCAAAAACATTCACTACTCCAATCGTACCATTTAGGAATTGAAATTTCGCTAAAAGGTTTAAAGTTTCCAATAAAGTTTAAAACTCCAATCGTACCATTTAGGAATTGAAATAGAGGAAGGATTGTTTTTAGACTTTGACACAACGGTTACTCCAATCGTACCATTTAGGAATTGAAATATAAAGTATTTGAGCGTGACCCACTCACACAGGCGAAACTCCAATCGTACCATTTAGGAATTGAAATATAATTCATCTTGAAGTTCTTGCTTTTGCTTTAACTAACTCCAATCGTACCATTTAGGAATTGAAATAACGATTTGGTTTCAGAACCTAAACGATAATATTTTACTCCAATCGTACCATTTAGGAATTGAAATAAACGACCACTCACTAAAAAATCAATTATGGTTACAACTCCAATCGTACCATTTAGGAATTGAAATAAAGTGACTGGTCAGCGAGAAATCAGAATCAATACTACTCCAATCGTACCATTTAGGAATTGAAATAGGACAATCGCCGATACATAGCTTGCTTCATTTGCCACTCCAATCGTACCATTTAGGAATTGAAATATTTCTTGGCCGATATGACCTCTCGCACCGTTGCCGTACTCCAATCGTACCATTTAGGAATTGAAATAATTCTGAACTCCCAAACTCATTAAGTTCAGCTATACTCCAATCGTACCATTTAGGAATTGAAATAAAGACTGTGGCTTTAGTCATGTGGTTTTTAATCATACTCCAATCGTACCATTTAGGAATTGAAATATGCTGGGGCTGTATGATGCCTCGTAGGAAATTAGGACTCCAATCGTACCATTTAGGAATTGAAATATTTGAGATAAAGTAATTGCTAAAACTCTAATCACACTCCAATCGTACCATTTAGGAATTGAAATAACTCTACGATTCCATTTTCATGCTTGAAAATCAAAACTCCAATCGTACCATTTAGGAATTGAAATCCATTAAATGGTGTAAACGGAAGATTCACACTTTACTCCAATCGTACCATTTAGGAATTGAAATAACTATCTTTTAACTTGTAGGCGTTTTTTGCGAACACTCCAATCGTACCATTTAGGAATTGAAATATGCTAAGGCAAACGCACTAAGTGGCACGACTAATTACTCCAATCGTACCATTTAGGAATTGAAATGCAAAAGTGGCGTTGGAAGATGCGACGACTGGGTGTACTCCAATCGTACCATTTAGGAATTGAAATTCATAACTCTCATGTATAGAAAATTGAAGTCCAACAGTACTCCAATCGTACCATTTAGGAATTGAAATCTAAGATTCCAAGTCTGTTGAACTTTTATTTCTCCTTACTCCAATCGTACCATTTAGGAATTGAAATCTTTCTTTTATTTCGGGGTCAGTTTACGACAATAAAACTCCAATCGTACCATTTAGGAATTGAAATATGGGAATATCTGCAACTTTTGAAACCTCAATCGCAACTCCAATCGTACCATTTAGGAATTGAAATAAAATACATAACTTGCAATGCGTTCCCGCAGCTGCTACTCCAATCGTACCATTTAGGAATTGAAATTCTTTTGGTTTTTCTACCTTTGGTTTCTTAAGTCTCACTCCAATCGTACCATTTAGGAATTGAAATATCGGAAAGTCGCTCGTGATTTGTTTAGGTCTAAAGAACTCCAATCGTACCATTTAGGAATTGAAATAGTCTATCTATTGAGTTTTGAACCTCGTACCATTCAAACTCCAATCGTACCATTTAGGAATTGAAATAAAAGACACAATTGGAAGAACCAAACACTGTCACGAACTCCAATCGTACCATTTAGGAATTGAAATAACTTTCGATTGTGCTTGCGTTTTTGATAAAGAAATACTCCAATCGTACCATTTAGGAATTGAAATATTACAATTACTTGTCCTTTCCATGTTTGATGAAAACTCCAATCGTACCATTTAGGAATTGAAATTACATTTTATTCGCTACTCTTTGACTTATGATGTACACTCCAATCGTACCATTTAGGAATTGAAATACGAAATCAGATTCGTTTTGAGGTTCGGAAGTAAATCACTCCAATCGTACCATTTAGGAATTGAAATAAATCACTCGTATAGCGGTTTAGTTTGCAGCGAACACTCCAATCGTACCATTTAGGAATTGAAATAGTATACAACTTCTAAAAGTAAGCGAAAATAAAGTAACTCCAATCGTACCATTTAGGAATTGAAATACGATATCTTACTGGAATTTGAAAATGACGTTGCAAAACTCCAATCGTACCATTTAGGAATTGAAATGCAAGTACCCTTTTGCACTCAATAGCCCATTTTTCAACTCCAATCGTACCATTTAGGAATTGAAATATACTTATCAACTCTAATTTGTGTTTCGGCTTGTGACTCCAATCGTACCATTTAGGAATTGAAATACGCTTTTTTGCGTTTCTTATCTGATTCAAGGCCGACTCCAATCGTACCATTTAGGAATTGAAATATTGCTTCATCAAGACTTAAACCAAGCATTTCCATTACTCCAATCGTACCATTTAGGAATTGAAATTTAAAGGGTTGATTGTGTTCGCCACCCCAGCGAGCGACTCCAATCGTACCATTTAGGAATTGAAATATGGGTTTAGATGTGATTAGCCAAAAAGAAAAGTATACTCCAATCGTACCATTTAGGAATTGAAATGCAAGAAAAGGGACTGATTATATTAGTACATCTGATACTCCAATCGTACCATTTAGGAATTGAAATAATGATAAATTGGCATATTCGGAAAATAGCTAAGGACTCCAATCGTACCATTTAGGAATTGAAATTTCGACAAGGCTGATTCGCTGGTGTTCATATCTTTTACTCCAATCGTACCATTTAGGAATTGAAATTTTGCTAAATTATTACTTCCTCCTGCGTGAAGAAATACTCCAATCGTACCATTTAGGAATTGAAATAAGTGTCCGTTGCGGCCTTCTCGTAATTAACACCATCACTCCAATCGTACCATTTAGGAATTGAAATTCGATAACAACAAAATCATCGTTTCGACCACGATGCACTCCAATCGTACCATTTAGGAATTGAAATGCAAATATTTTGCATGACCAGTTTAATTCTTATATACTCCAATCGTACCATTTAGGAATTGAAATTAGCCAGCTCTGCTCGGAGAAGGGTAACTATTACGACTCCAATCGTACCATTTAGGAATTGAAATATTACAACCGAGAAAAAGCAAACGTTTGGCTGAAAGACTCCAATCGTACCATTTAGGAATTGAAATTCGTCTGATGGTTCTGTTAAGTCAACGAAGGTGATGACTCCAATCGTACCATTTAGGAATTGAAATCACAGGCGAATTGCCCTTTTGCTTTCGGTAACTCAACTCCAATCGTACCATTTAGGAATTGAAATGGCAGTTGTTTTTCTCCAGCTATGCTGTTTACATCACTCCAATCGTACCATTTAGGAATTGAAATGTAGTCACTACCGACTTATGACCCATCGCCTTAGAAACTCCAATCGTACCATTTAGGAATTGAAATAAAAGATGGATAGAAGTTTACATGCAATTCTAACACTCCAATCGTACCATTTAGGAATTGAAATTCAGAATTATTCTCCCCTAAAATCTTATCAATAAGTACTCCAATCGTACCATTTAGGAATTGAAATCAAGCTATTTTACTTGTGATTTTCATAATAGCTTCAACTCCAATCGTACCATTTAGGAATTGAAATGGCAAATCGCCAAATACTCGGCCATCAGGTAATTTGACTCCAATCGTACCATTTAGGAATTGAAATGCTTAAAAACTTAATTGTTGATACTCCTTTGCAGTTACTCCAATCGTACCATTTAGGAATTGAAATATGACCGCATAAACAATATCAACAAGGAGTTTGATACTCCAATCGTACCATTTAGGAATTGAAATTTAGAATCAAGATTGCTTATTACTGGAAGCGAAACGACTCCAATCGTACCATTTAGGAATTGAAATAAGAAAGCCTTGTAGCTTTGCATATCTTTTCGGCCGAACTCCAATCGTACCATTTAGGAATTGAAATATTCTTCTTTATTCAATCCGCCTTGATTAGTGGCTTACTCCAATCGTACCATTTAGGAATTGAAATATAACCAAAGGCACGTATGAGCCAAAAGAAATAAGACTCCAATCGTACCATTTAGGAATTGAAATTTGAATGCGAAAAGCAACTTCACCAAGCAACCCAACACTCCAATCGTACCATTTAGGAATTGAAATAGGTAAAAAAATCGGCAACATTCACGAAAACCCCAACTCCAATCGTACCATTTAGGAATTGAAATCTTCAAAGTATTTCGAGAAAGGTATCATTTGCGAACACTCCAATCGTACCATTTAGGAATTGAAATGACCAAACCACATTCGATATTACAAAGCCGATTAACTCCAATCGTACCATTTAGGAATTGAAATTAGAGTTGGAAGCAAAACCAACCCTGAAAACGGCTCACTCCAATCGTACCATTTAGGAATTGAAATAGGAATCGACCTATGTGCCGAAGGACAAGAACGAAAACTCCAATCGTACCATTTAGGAATTGAAATAAGAAGGAGAAGTAAGCGACCTTAACGCCACGATGAACTCCAATCGTACCATTTAGGAATTGAAATTCGTCTGATGGTTCTGTTAAGTCAACGAAGGTGATGACTCCAATCGTACCATTTAGGAATTGAAATAGGTGGTAAGCTCAAAGAAATACCTCCACGCTCAGGCAACTCCAATCGTACCATTTAGGAATTGAAATAGTTCTACAAAAACACCATTGGCAACTAAATCTGGTTACTCCAATCGTACCATTTAGGAATTGAAATTGATGTGTGATTGAGATTAATACCCAACGTTGAAAACTCCAATCGTACCATTTAGGAATTGAAATAGTTTCAGGCATATTGCAGAAAAAAATATGTGACAACTCCAATCGTACCATTTAGGAATTGAAATATTTGCTCTGCCAGACGTTTGTTATCTTGCCTTAAAAACTCCAATCGTACCATTTAGGAATTGAAATTTGGTTCGATTCTGATAGGCGTAGTATTGATAGCCTACTCCAATCGTACCATTTAGGAATTGAAATGTTTAGAAAGGAATATGAGAATTTTGAGTCAAGGGAACTCCAATCGTACCATTTAGGAATTGAAATAAAATACGGAACTATTCAAGCCGTTAATGCTGCTTACTCCAATCGTACCATTTAGGAATTGAAATAGAGTTTTCTTGATTTCCTTGTAGTCTTTATTCAGTACTCCAATCGTACCATTTAGGAATTGAAATATTTGTTCTAAAAAAGACAAACTAATAGAAGATATAACTCCAATCGTACCATTTAGGAATTGAAATAGTGTAATAGTTATTATTCCGTTACTCATATTGATAACTCCAATCGTACCATTTAGGAATTGAAATATCCAGGAGCAAGCAAAACAGGAAAAATACCCTGAGACTCCAATCGTACCATTTAGGAATTGAAATTACTTTCGCAACAAGATTTTTAGCGAAAGGAGGGAACTCCAATCGTACCATTTAGGAATTGAAATATCATTGCGTTTTTGACCGCTATTGTATCCGAAATAACTCCAATCGTACCATTTAGGAATTGAAATTAAAAACAATTTCTGGATTCATATACATTAGATATTACTCCAATCGTACCATTTAGGAATTGAAATACGCAACCTGCAAATTCGTATTTTCATCGGCCAAATACTCCAATCGTACCATTTAGGAATTGAAATAGACATTAGTCTCGTAGCTTCGTCGATGCTGGTCAACTCCAATCGTACCATTTAGGAATTGAAATCAAGATACAGGGTTACAGTTTTTTTTGAGTTTTTACACTCCAATCGTACCATTTAGGAATTGAAATTGGTGTTGAAAGTGGGCTTTATATTTTCGATGAGAAACTCCAATCGTACCATTTAGGAATTGAAATAACTAAAAATTTTGCGGTATTGGTAAAAAACCCTAAACTCCAATCGTACCATTTAGGAATTGAAATAATCTAACGCTATCAAAAAGATTAAATGAATTCCGGAACTCCAATCGTACCATTTAGGAATTGAAATGTAACCTTCACCGTATAGCAATCTTCAACCTTCCGACTCCAATCGTACCATTTAGGAATTGAAATACACTTGATTTAATATAAGGTCAATACATCGTTAACTCCAATCGTACCATTTAGGAATTGAAATATGGGTGTAGCTGTTGTTTTTTCTAATGCTACATCGACTCCAATCGTACCATTTAGGAATTGAAATATCTTCAAATTCTTCATTACCGCCCCAACCTGAGCAACTCCAATCGTACCATTTAGGAATTGAAATCTGTCCAGCCGTTTTTTTCGCTTTTCCAAAGCGAGCACTCCAATCGTACCATTTAGGAATTGAAATTGAAAAAAATCTTAGCAGTGCTATTATTGCTGATGAACTCCAATCGTACCATTTAGGAATTGAAATAATGTGGATTGAACAGCTCCATTGTGAGCTTCGATTTACTCCAATCGTACCATTTAGGAATTGAAATATTCGGTGAACCTGAAAGTAAAGCGGATGATTCAAGACTCCAATCGCACCATTTAGGAATTGAAATACGGCTTGCGAATAGATGGCTGTATGTAAGCCCACCACTCCAATCGCACCATTTAGGAATTGAAATGGCGTATCCGTAAACCCATCACCAGCACTCACCACCACTCCAATCGCACCATTTAGGAATTGAAATTTGGTAGTCAGTTAAGTTTTGGAATTTCTCCGTTACTCCAATCGCACCATTTAGGAATTGAAATGGAAGATTTAGCCAAAATTGCAAAAGATGCTACCTAACTCCAATCGCACCATTTAGGAATTGAAATAAGCATCAGGCAAAACTTTTAAACAGTTGGCCGAAAACTCCAATCGCACCATTTAGGAATTGAAATTTTACGAAGGAGGGGAAATATAAAGCCGTTGGTAATACTCCAATCGCACCATTTAGGAATTGAAATATAAAAGCCTGCACGTCTTCGGTTTTCTTCACGAAACTCCAATCGCACCATTTAGGAATTGAAATACGTTTCCTGCATCAAAATCCGCAATTTCCGACCAACTCCAATCGCACCATTTAGGAATTGAAATATTAATGAGTGTAGAATCACATATAATCAATATACACTCCAATCGCACCATTTAGGAATTGAAATAGAACGTTGAACGGTGCAACGCAAATGGCTACACGAACTCCAATCGCACCATTTAGGAATTGAAATGGAGATGGCCGACCAAATTTTTGAGCAATACGAAGAACTCCAATCGCACCATTTAGGAATTGAAATCGAGAAGTTATTCATGCCATTGATTCACTCAGAAATACTCCAATCGCACCATTTAGGAATTGAAATACTAAAAAAAGGCAAAAAGGCAATTCATGCCGATGACTCCAATCGCACCATTTAGGAATTGAAATGCGAACTGAAATTGGAAAAGCACTGAGGCTTGCCACTCCAATCGCACCATTTAGGAATTGAAATGGATAGAATTTCTCTTTGGCAGTATTCCAAAATGCCACTCCAATCGCACCATTTAGGAATTGAAATTATAGTCGGTGTGGCTAAACCCTGTGTACATTAAAACTCCAATCGCACCATTTAGGAATTGAAATGGGGGTGCGGAGTGCTTTTGTGGCGGATGGGGTTTAACTCCAATCGCACCATTTAGGAATTGAAATAAAGTTGAATGTGGGTGTTTTAAACGAAAAGTAAATACTCCAATCGCACCATTTAGGAATTGAAATGAGTGGGCTGGAGAGTTACTCGGTGATGGGGGTTGAACTCCAATCGCACCATTTAGGAATTGAAATGTGTCTATACCTCTGGAGTTTCCGTAGGCAATTAGTACTCCAATCGCACCATTTAGGAATTGAAATCGATTAAGTAAACACAGTTCTGTGAAGCGTAGCACCACTCCAATCGCACCATTTAGGAATTGAAATTTTTTTCGCCTGAAGCATATTTTAATTGAAAAACTCACTCCAATCGCACCATTTAGGAATTGAAATTGCCCACCGTTTGCCGAAACATAAAATCTTATTGATACTCCAATCGCACCATTTAGGAATTGAAATGAAACACCCAACGTTTGTCGAGTAGTTTTTGTAAAACTCCAATCGCACCATTTAGGAATTGAAATGAAATGAGCGAGATTGAAAAAGACTTTCACAAGGGAACTCCAATCGCACCATTTAGGAATTGAAATGCATAATTGGGAGGTTTATTTTTCCAAGATGCCAACTCCAATCGCACCATTTAGGAATTGAAATGGCTCCATCGGTGTCGATGCTCGACCAACTGAAAGGACTCCAATCGCACCATTTAGGAATTGAAATCGAGAAACAATGACGGGGGCTTGTTCTTTAAAGCCTACTCCAATCGCACCATTTAGGAATTGAAATTTTCGGTGCAGTCTAATAATGAGCTGGCAAAACTTAACTCCAATCGCACCATTTAGGAATTGAAATCGAGAAACAATGACGGGGGCTTGTTCTTTAAAGCCTACTCCAATCGCACCATTTAGGAATTGAAATTTTCGGTGCAGTCTAATAATGAGCTGGCAAAACTTAACTCAAATCGCACCATTTAGGAATTGAAATAATTTTCAAAATTTCGGACACGGACAAAACGTGGAACTCCAATCCCACCATTTAGGAATTGAAATTTTGAGTAATACCAAAAAGTGTTAGGTATGGGCTGCACTCCAATCGCACCATTTAGGAATTGAAATGAGCTAACCAGTCGATGCAACGTGGCTGGCGTGATACTCCAATCGTACCATTTAGGAATTGAAATAATAAAAAGATATTTAAATATAATCTTCACCAAAACTTGAAATGAATTGGGGAATGGGAATATGATTTAGAAAAAAGTTACTTATTTGAATAATAATCCAATACGGTTTTTCTAAAATTAAACTCGTATTTCGATTGAATCAAATTTGATTTTGCCCTTTCGAGATTAATACGAAAAGTATTTAATTCAATTGCATGAAGTAAGCCTTCTAAATAACGGTCTTTGGCAGAATCGTAGGCAATTTGTTGAGCTGAAACCTGCCTTTGGGCAGCCTTTAGCTTTTCTTGGGCAATTTTGGCAGTCAGATACACCTGCTCAATTTCTTGCTTTATTTGAAGTTTTGTCTGTGATAGCTGAGTTTCTACAATTCTTTGATTGATTTGAGCATTTGTAATTCGTCCTTTAACCTGCCCATTGGTGTAAATTGGGATATTTATACTTAAACGTGCAAATTGATTCAAATTAAAGCCTAATTGATTGAAATAATTATATTCTTTCGCTGCTGCACTCGAATACGCTGAACCAACTCCTGCACCCAAAGAAACAGTTGGATATTTACCTGCTTCGGCGAGTTTTACGCCTATATTGGCACTTCTTACTCGTAATTCTGCACTTTTAATAATTGGTTGAAAATAAAATCCAGAAAGAATATTTTGCAAGTAATTATCATTCAAGAGAACTGTTTTTTCTTCTATCGAATTACTCTCAATATCATACGCCACAAAATTCGGAAAAGCCATCAATTGAGCCAATGAAAGTTTTGAAACATCAATATTGTTTTTGGCATTTAGAGCATCATATTCGGCAGTGGCGAGTTGTGCATCTAAATCAATTAAATTAGTTTTTGGCATATTTCCTTCGTTGACCAATGCCTTTGCTCTTTCATATTGTGATTGGATATTTTGAATTTGTTCCTGAGCAATTTTTGATAATTCTTGGTTCATCAGCACCTGCATATAAGCAAGTGTGATTCGGATTCGTAATTCATTTTTTGCCCTTTGAATTTCCACTTGGTCTGCTTCGGCATTGTATTGGTTTTGAATAATTTGGTTTTTGAGAGAAAAACCATTGAAAATCGTAAAATTGGCATTTGCACCAAACGAATTAGAAGAAATAGTACGTTGAATGAAGCCATTGGTGAAAGGGTCAATGCTCCTACCTGAATTAATCCCCTGCGAAAACGAACCTGAAAGATTTGGATAAATAGCTTTTTCTGACTGCTCTAAAGTGTTTTCAGATTGTTTTAATCTTAACTCTTTTAACTTTACATCAAAATTTTGTTTGTAGCCGTATTCTATACATTGATTGAGAGAAAAACGCTGTTGAGCATTTCCTTCAAAGTAAAGCAAGATTAGAATTAGTTGTAGAAAATATTTTAAAATACGGTTTTCCATATAAAACAAACTTCCCTTTAGGGACGATTCGACGATTCGATTGGGGGCTACCTCTCAAAAATCCTGATAAATTCTTTAAAAAACCTCTCTATCAGCCTTTTATCTTCTGTAATTATTTCACCTGATGCAGTCATTCCATTACGAAAAGGGATAGTTTTATTTGCTGAAGTTATTAATCCTTTTGGGAAATTTACTTTAACAAAATAAGCCGAGTCTTTTGGGATTTCGGAAATACTTTGAATCTGCCCTCGTAGTGTACCATACTCTTCATAAGGGTAACTTTGAAGCTTTACTATAATTTCCTGCCCACGTTTTACTTTACCAAAATTAAATTGACCGATATTCATTTCTCCGTGAAACCCTTCTCCATTAGGTAAAACATAAAGTAATTCTTGTCCTGTTTTTACTAACTGGTTTTCTTGTAGTGATGTCAGAAAAACCACTTTCCCTGCCGTTGGAGCAATAGCAACGTAGCGTTGTTTCCATGCTTCAATATCACTTTTTAACGTGTGCATGGCTTGAATAAGAGCATTCTTTTGTTCTGTAATCGTCTTATCTAATTCTAAAATCTCTTGTTGTTTTTGATTTTGAGACATTACATTATTCTTCATCGAACTCTGCATTTGTTCATTGCTTTGCTGTTTGCCAAGCACTTTGCTCATGGCTTGCCGATAATCATTTTTTGAAACATACCCCTTTTCTTGTAGTCGTTTTTGACTTTCCAGTTCATCTTCGGCTAATGCCAAATCTTTTTGATTATTCTGTAATTGATTTTTAAGATTTGACTGCAATGAATTTAGTTGAGCAAAATCATTTTCGAGCATTTTTCGTTTTTGCAAATAAGTGCCGTTACCAACAAAAGATTTTACTCTGGTAAATGTTTCTTGAAAAACCTGATAAGATTTTTGTAATTCACCTAATTGAAAAAAAGATGGAATATCGACGGTATAAGCAGCCGAAAGATTATCATTAGCAGTCATATTGACCAAAGAATCAGTTAAATCATTCAAAATCAAAACTTCTTCATGATTGGCGGTACTCTCCAAAAATGCAATCCTTTGTCCTTCTTTTACTATCTGACCATCGGTTATTAGTAATTTAACGAGTTTTCCTTCTGTCTTAGCTATAACTGATTTTGGTAAGTTCTGTGAAACAATTTTAAGACTTCCGCTCACTAAATCAGGGTAACGAATAAACCAGGTAACTGCCAGCATCAGCACCAAAACAAAGAAAAAAACAGTAATTCCCCAACGAATAAGCCACGCAGGTGGTTTGCTCAAAACTTCATTCACCTCGCTGCTTCGCAGTTCGGGCATTCTTCCATCATTGCCATTATTGCCATTTTTGTTGATAACTGGAGGTAAAGTAGGAGGTACAATGATTTTTTGTTTCAATAAATCATCAGTTATATCCATACCTTTCCCACCCAACAATTCCATCAGATTTGTTCGGAGTAATTTCTCTGAATTATTTGATTCGTCGCTCATTAATTCCCTAATTCTAACTGATTTTTCACTAACTCAAAATATTTTCCGTGTCGTTGTGTGAGTTCAGCATGAGTTCCCACTTCTACAATTTCTCCTTTTTCCATAACTACAATTTGGTCAGCATTTTTTACTGTGCTTAGTCGGTGAGCTACTACGATTACAGTCCTGTTTTTAAAGAATTCTTCTAAATTCGCCATAATAACGCTTTCGTTATTGGCATCAAGTGCGTTGGTAGCTTCATCGAAAAATATAAAATCAGGATTTTTATAAACGGCTCTGGCAATTAGCATTCTTTGCTTTTGCCCTTGTGAAATACCATTTCCTTCCGCACCGATTTTTGTGTTATAACTCAATGGTAGTTCTTCAATAAACGATTGAATATTAGCCACTTTTACTGCATGAAGCAGCTTTTTAGTATCTGGAAATTCATCGCTGAAAGCAATATTCTCAGCAATAGTATCTGAGAAAATAACCCCTTCTTGCATAACCGTTCCACATTTGCTACGCCAAAGTTTGTGGCTGATATTTTCGAGCGAAACATTACCTAACCGAATTTCTCCGCTTTGGGGCTTATAAAATTTTAGTAATAACTTTAATAGTGTAGTTTTCCCACTGCCACTTGTGCCAACAATCGCTGTTATTTTTCCTTGTGGAATTATTAAATTAATATTTTTCAATACAGGTTCATTCCCTGCACCAGTATAAGTAAATGTGAGGTTTTTGAGTTGTATATCTTGATTTTCAGGTAAAATATGTAACAATGGTTTTTGTGTGGTTTCTTCATCATCAATTTCATGAATTTCATTCAATCTTTCAAGACTGATTTGTGCATCTTGGTAGTGTTGCATAAACTGAATCAATTGCTCGACAGGACTATTGAGCTGCCCAATGATATATTGGAGTGCCATCATTGCCCCTAAAGTCATTTGTCCATTAACAACCGCAGTAGCAGCCAAAAACGAAATGACAATATTTTTACCTTCGTTGATAATCATTGCTCCCGTTTGCTGATATTGTTGCAAAGCAAGCCCCTTGACGCTTAAATGAAAGTTCTTCACTTGTAAATTCTCCCATTCCCAACGTTTTTTTATTTCAGCATTATTGAGTTTCAGTTCGGGAACAGACTGCACGAGTTGTATCAAAGAACTTTGATTTTGGCTCGCTAAAGCAAAGCGTTTATTATCTAATTTTCTACGATAACGTAGAAAAAACACTATCCAAATACTATAAACAATGCTACTTATTAAGAAAACGCCAAAGATAGTAAGATTATAATAAGCTAAAACAACGCTAAAAATGATGAGATTGAACATCGAAAAAAGTACATTAAGCGATGTTCCTGTGAGGAAAGATTCTATACGTTGGTGGTCGCCGATGCGTTGGAGAATATCGCCTGTTTTCTTGGATTCAAAAAACGAAACAGGCAAACGCAAAAGTTTACCCAAAAAATCAGACAAGATACTCAGATTGATTCGAGTACTGATATGAAGAAGTATCCAGCTACGTATAAACTCTACCGACATTCTGCCAATAAACAGCATCAATTGGGCTGCCAGCACCAAATAAATAAAATGCAAATTACGGGTTTGTATGCCTGTATCTACCACCGATTGCGTAAGGAATGGCAAAATAAGCTGCAAGATTGAACCAATAAAAAGCCCCAAGAAAAGTTGTAGGATAAGGCGTTTGTACTTAAAAAGGTAGCCCGATAACATACTTAGGTTAATGCCCTTTGTTTGCTCGTCAGCTTCTTGATAAAATCTTTGAGTTGGCTCTAAAAGTAGTGCAATGCCTATTTTTTCACCTTCGACTATAGTAGTTGCCCACTGGCTTTCAAATTCGGCATGAGAATATTTTATAAGACCCAATGCAGGGTCTGCAATGTAAACTTGGTTCTTTTTGATTTGATAAACAACAACAAAATGGTTCTGTTTCCAATGGACAATACATGGCAGTGGAGCATCTTTTTCTAATTGTTTAAAAGGTACTTTTACTGCCAACGTTTTGAAACCAATGCTCTCGGCAGCCTCACTGATACCCAATAAAGATACACCCTCTTTGCCTATCTGGGTTGCCTCACGTAGTTTTTGTATAGAAAACCCTCGCTCATAATGCTTTGCTACCATGCGTAGGCAGGTAGGACCGCAATCCATTGCATCGTGTTGTTGGAAGTGAGGAAATTTAGGCATTATACAAATCTTTTTACTTTAAAATCTTAACAAAACCCTTCAAACTCATTACTCGTTTTCATCAATCCTAATTCAACTAACTGGTTTGCATCTATAAACTTTTTAGATTTTTCGTAATAAAAATTTAGTTTTGGCTGCTTATCTATTGTTTTGGCGTAATGTTCATATCTAATTGCATTACCATAATGTTGCTTTCTGATTACTTCTTCCTGTACTTCTCCTATAAAATCTGATAAAAATTTTGTATGAAATACAACCCCTTCAATATCGGCAGGACTTGTATTTGTTATTGCGTGCATTCCTTGAACAAGATAAACACCATCGCTATATTTGAAGAGTGGAACTTTTGAAAGAATATCCGTTGGATTCATTTTCCCAAATACTCTTTCTCTCATACCACCTGCATAGGCATTAATTTGAATCGGTTTCATATTTTTATTGTCATAAAATACAAATGTGGTTTTATAGTATTCTGTATCAAAAAAAGGCAATATTTCTATTGGATTAGTTTCTATGTATTCAACTTCTAAAATGTTATTATCAGCATACATATCTAATAGTAGCGTTGAAATTGAAGTAAATTTGTATTTTTCAAGGTATTTTATGAGACTTGGTAAAGGTATAGTATTGAAATTTGGATAATAAAACAGTTCATCAATATCAACTACTATGCACCAGTGATTTTTACCATAAGTATCAAGTAAATGTTCCATCCAATACCAATGGTTTTTATAAGTTTCATTCGTGGAAAAAAGATGAAGGTTTACTTCTTTTAAAGCAATTTCTACTGAGTTATCGGTTGAATTATTATCAATAATGAAAAATCTATTAACCCCCATTTGTTTATAATATTGAAAAAAATGAGGCAATCTCAACGACTCATTTCGCATAATCGCAAATAAACGTATTTCATTTAAGTTTACGGGTATACTATGTTGGTCTATTCTATTAAGCGTTTTAAGAGATTCTTTTTTTATTAAATTATATGCTCGCCTGTTCTTTTTTGTCCTCCAAAATTCTTTTGCCCTGTTCAACAAGGTTATTAACTTGTACTTCAAAGAATAATTCGGCATCATATTTTCTTTAAAATTTGATAATTGTCTGTTATTTGGGCTTAAATTATGTGTCTAATTAAATTTCAGTTCTACTTTTCAGTTGTTACAAAGACTTTTAGTTTTTCAAATTTTCATGTGGAAAATAAATGCATTTTTCTTGGTCAATACTTCCATAATATATGTGCCTATAATAACCTAAACCTTTTGTTTTATCCTTATCAATACAAGATATTGCGGGCTTCCATATAGGCATACAATAGAGTGCACATTTAACTTCATTCGTCACAATAGAAGGTAGCCCTTGTTCATCAACTTTTATTTTAGATAGCATCCCATCTTTTTCTACAATAAAACTATATGATACTGAGCCTTTTAATTTATTCGCTTTATAAGCAGGACACATATATTTCTTAACATAAAACGCCATTTTCTTATCACCGCCAGGAAACGATGGAGGGGACCCTTGTTCACAAACGCCTAAATAAACAGTAGTATCGGTATTGATTATTACATTTTCATAAGTCTGTGAAAATGCTCTCAAATTTATGAAGATTATAAAAAATGAGAAAAGGTATCTTTGCATATTAATATAAATTAATTATTTTACAATTTGTTGGGGTAATTAGTAATACAAAGTATGAGTTTCTTTAATGCCACTGCCATTTTGAAATTAAGTTTAGATAAAAATGTGAATTATGTGATATTTCATTTGTGCAAATGAAATATCACATAATTCCCGTTAGAAGATTTAATTTGAACCCCAACAATATTTAGTACATTCTGCACCACATCCTTGCTTTTGGCATTCATCGCCCGTTTTACCCTGGCATGAGGAGTAGTCAGAATACCATTGATAATAGTGACCACCTTTGTCTTTTTTCCATCGAACTACTCTACACATAACAGTCCCACCTTTAACATTTTGCATCTCTGACCTTGTCAGTGATACATCATTAAAACGCATTAAACTTTTCATTTTTTTTCATTTTAAATTTAGAAGAATTTGAATTTATTGTTGATTTCGAAATACAAATCTATTTTCTCAAAAGTTCATCAAATATTTCTCTGATTTTTGGGTCTGAAGGTCGGGGGGCATCTTGATTAATTACCTTGCCATCTTTATTAATTATCATGTATCTTGGAATTGATGTTATTTTAAACTTCTTGATTATTTCCGAATCATTTCCTTTGGGTAATAAATAACTTTCTGTTTCTGATAACCCTATTTGCTTCATAGCTTTCTCCCAAGAACTATGATTTTCATCAGTTGAGATGTAAATGAAGTTAATGTTTTTATATTCTTCTTTTAGTTTTTTTGAATTAGGCATTTCTGCTCTACACGGGGCACACCATGATGCCCAAAAGTCTATGTAAGTATAGCTACTTTTTTTTGTTATTTTTTCGAATCTATCAATAAGGAGGTTGAAATCAAAATTAAGGATATTATTAGTTGATTCTCTCATTTCTTTCCATTTAATATCAATATAGTTTCGATATTTGCTGGTTCTACATAATTCAAAAAAATCATATATATGTCGATAAGTTACATTATTATTCTCAAATCCATTTTTTATAATTAATGTAAGTAGTAAATCTCTATAAAAGCCATCAAAATTTTTTACGGCACTATTCAGTTCTTCATCAAAAGTTGGTTCTTGGCTGAAATCTGGCTGAGCTAAAAAACGATTGTAGGTTCGCAATGTTGTTGCATAAGATGAGTAATAGCAATTTTTAATATTGGTTGTATCTAACAATAAATACTTTTTAAAACTTTTTAAGCTATCTAAAAAGGATTCATTTAGAATGAACTCATTTTTTGAATAATGAAATTTATAATTATATAACTTTAACCAACCCCATATATATTGCAAATTGAACATGTCTTTTACTATACTAAGATATTCTCTACGAAAACCTCCATCTGTTGATTCTTTTTCTAACAAGTTTAATTGTTTTTTTCTTAAAAGTATATGTTCTTCTAAACACATTTTACAATCCATTTCTGAACCATAAAACAGTCCATAACCTTTTTTTTCTAAATTATATAAAAACATATTCTCATTTCTATTGCTACCCAAATATTCAAACCCATTTTCTTTTTCTTTTATAATTAATGTATCATTTGGAAAAATAATGGTTTTATATGGGATTGGCTTATTATTCTCAAAACCAACTACGTAAATCATTTGTGGATTGGTAATTGGTAAAATTCTTGAATAATCCTTTATTTCTTTTATATCAAAAGTGGATAGTTCAAACATATAATTACTTCCTATCTCATCAAATATTGATACATAAATTGGAGGCTTTCCGATATAACTTTCTCCTATAATGACAGCACTCTGTGAAAATAAATTCAGAGACATTAAATAGAATATTACGATAAATATTTTTTTTTTCATAATTAATGTAGGAAGAAAAACTGCCAAAAAAATGGTCTTTTAGACAGTTTTTCTCCATCTAAATGTTAAACCAAGCTGCAAGTATAACTTCCTGATGACTTTGCTCCCACTTTAGAATTGATTTTAGTTATGCAACTACTAATAGATGCATAAGCCCCTGTACAACTCATTCCCCAAGAAAACGAATCACCACTACTATTTGTCCATGTACCAATACAAATAGCACCACCACCCTTTACAGTCTTCATCTCTGACCTTGTCATTGATGAATCAGAAAAACTTGATAAACTTTTCATTTGTTTTTGATTTTAAGTTTAAAAATTAAGCTTATTGTTGATTTGCAAATCCTACTTGTAATAATTTGGGTATTTCACTAATGACATAATGTTTAGGCATTTTGACATCATTCAGAAATACGATAGGTACTTCTGTAATTCCAGCCATTTCAAGCCACCGTAAATGTGTACCTACTTGGTTTTTACCTTCATTTTGTATATCTCTGACTATCCATTTATTGCCATTTTTAAACCAATCATCTAAAAGAACAAGTGTATTCTCGTTTGGCTGGCTTAAAATTATTGCTGATATTTTACCAGAGTTATCAGTAAATGATGATGCCAAAATTATAGATATTTTGAAATTATTATTTTGTTCTATTAATACTTTGGCTTGATAATATGCTATTCTACACGCACTACAATAGGGTGAAAGAGCTAAAACTAAAGTATTCTCAGCCTTAGAATTTCCCATTTCAATAGTTTTCATACCCTCAAAAATAGGTGGTAGAAATACTTCTTTACTCATTAATGATTGTATATAATCAGGGTCAAATTTGAGTTTCTGAAATTCTCGATATATGGTGTCAGTTCGTAATGATTTTTGCATTGGTTTCTTTATGAAAGCCCAGATGATAGGAGTGAGAACAAAAGCAAAAACAGCCCCCCAACCCCCGATGGGGGAGTTAAAAAATGAAATAGGACTTGTAAAACCCATTTTCAGAAAGATAAAAAACTCCACCCAAATCAAAACTTGAATTGTTACGCAAAGCGGACACCATTCTTTGGCAATAAATGCTTGGTAATAAATCGACCAAAAAGTATATGGCAAAGCTAAAATTCCAAAAATGAAAAGCATTTTAACTCCCCCATCGGGGGTTGGGGGGCTGAGTAATGTAAGAAACCCGCCTGCAAAATAGAAAAGCCCAACTTCTGACCATGTAAGCCAACCGAAGATTCTGGCGGCTTTTGAGTTCAAAATATTATTACAATTGGTTCTGTTATTAAGTTGGCAAACACTCCTTAAAAACGAATTATTATTATCAATACTGTACCAAACCAGCATTACCGAAACAACTAAACCTATTGTTTTTGTAAATAAGAGAGCATAATATTGCCAGTTTTCAATAATTGAGTATTGTTTTGTAACTTGATAAAACAACAATCCAAAACAAGTTAATATCCCTGTAATAATGAAAGGCATTCTAAGGCTTTCAAAGATTTCTTGTTTGCGATTTTCTTTGTAATTTACTTCACCCGAAGTTTCATTGGGTTCAATTAAGAGCGTAGTTCCTTGCCAGTGATGCAAAAAATCGGCAATGCTTTCTTTTTTAATTCCAACTTTATCATGTGTCCATTCAATGGTATCATCTATTATTTTAGTAATGGTTATAAATGTGCCACCACCACCCTCAAAATGAGCAATAGCAGGTAATGGAATTTCGTGCAAACGGTCGGGTGTTAGTCGTGTTGCTAAATTTGGCACATTAAAGTCATGCAGTACATCACTAAAAGCAACAAATGTTGGAAAATTAGGATGTTGTAATAGTGCATTTTTTAGACTCGTTGCTGTTATTTTTAAATTGGTCAACCTTACTAATTGCCAAATAGCCTCAAAAGCATTCTTTTCGTTAGGATTGAGTTTCATAATCCAATTTCGTTGAGTGTTTGTTTAAGTATTTCGGGTGAATAGTTCCTTATAGTTGTTTCTTTAAATGCCTTTATCCTATTTTTAAATGCTTTATCATCAAGTAATTGATTTATTTTTATTTTGAGTTCGTTTAGTCTTTCAAAGCCAAATACCCCCCTTAGACCAATACCAAAATGCTCAACTTTGAAGGCATTCCCGCTTTGGTCATAGTGTATATCTAAAGGATAAACCAGCATCGGCACTTCATACTGAATACTCTCTTTTATTGAACCAAATCCGCCATGTGTGATAAACAAATCACAGATTTGTAGTACCTGTAATTGTGGTACTCTCGAAAAGAAAATGACGTTTGGTATATCTTTTCTATTACTCTCTATAAATTCAATCACAAAACGATTAACGGATATTATTAGAAATGAATTTGGAATACTGCTCACAGCATCAATTATTGTATTCAGAAAATCTAATAATTTTCGGTCTGGCCCTTCATAATAGGTGCCAAAACTGCAATAGATAATTTTTTTAGGTGGTATTTCACCACTTCCTTGTTTTTCTTTGATGATTTTTTGCCAACCTTTTTCAAATTTTTCATCTAATTCTGTATCTTTTCTCTTTTCTCGGTGGCAAAGTCCTAAATAATACTGATAGTTTTTTCGTACTTCGGGGGCGAACTCAAACTCTAAGGGTGCAAGTAAAAGTTCGGGTATATTATCAAATGACATTGTAAAGCTATTAGGCACTATTTTATATTTTTCTGGAATCTCATTGTTCTTTATTAATTTTTTAACTTGGTTTTGAGCTAAATATGCCAAAATTGTTGGTTTTGGGTACTTCAAAAAACCTTTGATTGAAAACTTATTTCGTTCTTGATTCTCATTTTTTCTGTTACTTTTAATCAAAAATCCTTCTGAAACAATAGGGTAATCTCCAACACGATAAGTAGAAGGCATCGGATTAAACAAACAAATTTTTATTTCATGATGCTTGTGATAGAGACTTATAAAATCGGTACTATTAAAAATGTCTAAAATAATGACACTCGGTTTTATCAATTCAATTAGTTTATTGTACTCTCCTTTCCGATACTCATATACTTCATTTGTTCGGTATGCTTTTACAAGCCTCAAAAAACTGACCTTATCTTTTTTTATTTCTGTAATAACTCTCCCTTCAGCACCGATAGCAACCTTAAAACTTGAAATGATATAAGCTTTGTAGCCATTTTTCTCAACTATTTCCTTTAATATTTCGGTCGTTACGGCGTAATGAACTTCATATCCATTCTCTGAAAGCAAATCAGCCAAAAACAAAGATGGTAGAACATGACTTCGTATAGATGCAGGTACAATCAATGCCCTTTTATTCATTGGTCGGTTGCTAAATGAAATATTTAAAATACTTTACGATGTAATACAAGGACTCACCAATCAAAAATTGGTAATTCAGGAGTTTATAGGAATGTAATTTTTTAAAGAATTACTTTACTTTTTGGAAGTGTGACAAAGTTGAGAGATAAGTGAGTGAATTCCTATGCAAAAACGCATAATCGTTATGCAATTTTGCATAATTTTTAATGCGTATTTTTACGTATTAAAAATAGGTATTTTTACGCTATTATTTTTTATAAAAAGTTCTTTAATTTGCCAATTATATCCCTAACTTGAGCACAAACCATGACTTACGGTACTAAACTCCGCAATATCCGATTACAAAAAAGTTTATCCCAAGCAGAAGTAGCTAATGCTATTGGTCTTGACCAAAGTAGTTATTCTCGCATCGAAAGCGACCAAAGCGAACCCAAAGCTGGTGTATTGATGAAAATCGCCAAGTTTTATCAGGTAGATATAACGTCTCTGTATCCTCCATCTGCATTATGAGTGTTTTATCTTTACTCTAATATTGGGTTAGTAATTATTTCTATATCACAATATTGTTCAAACTCATTACATCACATTAAATAATATGTTTAATAAAAAACTGCAAGACCTTACTTACCAAGATTTGGAGGATTTAATTTATATTCAACAGGTTGGTGAAGGGTACAACTTAGATTTTAAAGGAGAACCTAAGAATATAGATGATTTTTCTAATAAACTCCTTAAAATATTTTCATCATTTGCAAATACAAATGGGGGGTATATAATTATTGGGGTAGAAGAAATAGACAAACAACAAAAAGGATTTGAGATAAGAGGCATAAATCCAGCCATCAATAATAAAAATGCCGTTGAATGGATAAACCAAACAATTAATGGTAATCTTGAACCTAAAGTATTTTACTACGACCCCAAAGTAATAGAGATACCTAACACTGATAAAATAGCGGTTATCTATCAAATTCCAGAGAGTTCAAAAAAACCACACTTTAATAATCGAGACTGTAAATACTACATTCGTCAGAATGATAGTTCAGAAGCGGCCAAACATCATACAATTAGAGATATGTTTGAATTTTCAAGACATCGAACAGAGGAATTAAGCAATTTTTTAATCAAAAGAAACCTTTTCAATGAAAATGACGAAGATTTTGGCTTGACAAATATTTCAAAACAGATTAAGACTGAAGAATTTACAGCAGAAATAGCAGTTCCACAACCATTATTTTTAGCGTCTTTTATTCCTAAATACTTAAATCAAGATGTTTCAAAAGTTCAGAAAAGAGATTTTGTGAATTGGTTAGAGCAAAACTCACGAGGTTATCCACCAATACCAAATTATTCTGTTATTTCCACTACTAAAAAAGAATATAGTTTAGATGGTGTAACTTTCAGAAGTTACAATCAATCATCTTATTTCGATTTTCTAAATAATGGTTTTTTCGAGGTTGGCTTATGCGATTCGCTATTTTGGAATTTTGAGGAAAAATGGGAAAAACAACTGGTTTATTGCCTACATATTACGTTTACGGCTGGTTATATCATTAATTTACTTCATTTCATGAAAAAATTCTACGAGTACATCAATTATGATAATGAAGTTATATTACAGTTGAGTTTTAGGAACGTTTTGAATTTTCATATTGAAGGATTTAATCAAACAAAAGGCCGTCGTGAATGGAGAAACTACCGTGATATTCCTAAGAATATAAACCACAATCATTTCAAAATTTTGCATTACTTCACACCAAGTTCGCTGAATGATGATTCAATATCTTTGATAACCCAGGAATTATGTGAAAAGATACTTTTAGGTTTTGGTATTAATGATAGTACAGCTTGTTTTATAGAAAATAACATTGATGTAAATACTTACAGTCATATACATCATATTTAATTTATCAAAAATGTCCGAACTATTGTTCTATCATACCGTCCGATTAACATTCAACGTAATTTTTTAATAGTTAGGAATTTCTTATATTTAAGCCTCATATATTTCTGTTACAAGAAATCTTAAATAATTCATTCACATATCGTCTGATAACCTTCAAAAGTAACAGACGATATGTAATAGGAACAAAAAGCTACTTGGTATTGTAGTAATTCAAAGAAACCCGAAAAGTATTCGACAAGACCTCATTTAGTTTATTTGGAATCAAATACGCTAAATCAAGTCCAAAATCCTTAAATTTTCCACCTAACCCAAGTGTGAAATAGTGTAAATCTCCCTTTCGCTTATTTTGGGTGTAATAGCCTGCACGAGCGTAAAGAAGCTCCCGATACTGAAATTCTGTACCGAATGAAAAAGTAAATTCTCTCATGGTTTCACGCAAACCGTCTGGTGGAGTACCCCACGATTGAAAAATTGTACCAATTCCAGTGATATTTTCTTCATTTCTCCCTTTAATCACTTCATTGTTAGCATTACGAACCGATGGTGTTGGTACGAGCAATTTGTTAGCATCGACGGTAAACATCAAAATGTTTTGTTTCTTTCCTAAAATAAAGTTTTGTGCTGCACCGATTTTTAAAAGAGTTGGTTGAAAAGTCCGCTTTTTATAATCTCCGTAAGAAACTTTACTACTAATATTAGTCAGTGACGCACCATAATTTACCCATTGCTTTTTTGTATTTCTTCCATCGTGGTAAAAATACAAATCTCCTGCAATAGCATTGACTGGTTTTGTGGTAATATTTTGGGTAGTAGAACGAGCTGATAAGTTGGAATAAATATATTTCAAACCTGCTGAAATGCTATTATTACGGCGAAGTTTGAGGCTATAAAAACCATTGATTGAAAACTCCTTTGAATGGAAGTTTCTGATAAACTCTCTATTATCGCCATATATTCCTACACTGCCAGCATCAAAGTATTTTGCACCAAATCCAAAGGCTGTCTTTTCTTTGGCTTGAAATAGATTCAAGGCGTACAAATTCATGCCTTGAATGAGGTTTCTGTAATAGGGTGTATAATGTAACGATGTACCGTAGGTTTTTCGATTTTTTTAGTGTTAGTGGTTGCTTAATTGTTATTTGTTAATACCAATACCACCATAACCCCAATGGTGCCATTTAAGAATTGAAATGACGTTAAAAGTTTATAATATTACAGGGGAAATATTCCAGCCCTCAACCATCATCAAATAAACAATTTTGAAAGAAAATTAATTATTTGACTCACACCTAATTTTAAACACAATTGCTATTCATTTTTCATTTTTCGCACCCGTTGCACTGGGAGCTGGAAAAATGAAATGAATAACAATTAAGTTACTGAATGAGAGGGGAAGTTTTTTAAGATTTTCTCCCCTACTCAAGTTACTACATTTCTTCAACTAATAGATAAAAACCGACAGAGTTTTGAGTATTCGCCTATCAATACCTCCACATAGTATTATTTCCTCATTCTATCAAAAATCATCAAAACAGCGATTACAAAAGAGAACAGCAAAATTGCAGTCGTTGGCTTTTTGACTGACAAGGGTAAACTAAGCTCATTTGTGCAGTTTGGGTATCCCTAAGGGAACCCTCCCAACTTCCGTATTTCGCCCTTGTCCGTCAAGCCCACGACTGCTTTTCATTTGGCGTTCTTTTTGCTTTTCGCAGTTTCGATAAGATTCTTGCTTACGAAGAGGGGAAATAATCTCTTCCGAAGTATTGAAAAAACGACCAAACATTGGTCGGCTCATACAGCATCTGTCTAACAAACAGGTAATGAGATGGGAAAGAAAAAATGCGAAAGTTTACTGAACGACAAATCTTTTTCAAAAACTTTTTAAATTTTTACAATCATGTCAAACAACAAATCAAATTCTATCAAATCTTACCAAACAGTTGATGAAACAAACGGTGAAGTTTTATCTATTTATCGTTACCTCACAGGAAACCCAAGAGAATACCGTTTTAATGGGCAAGTAGGCAAATTTTACCTTGATGGTAATGATATAGGTGCAAAACTCAAAATTCAACCTATTGCATGGCGTTTCTTTGAAGAAAACCTTTTTGCGAGAGATAGAAAAGAAGAATGGGGTGAAGTATTTTTTATTGACAAAGATAATTGTGTGGCGGTTGTGATGTTCAATAATTCGAGTGTAAATAACCTCAAAAAAGTAATGCAAAGTATTTTTTATCGTGGTAGCCTTCAACACCCAAAAACCTTTGCTGATTTTATTGTGAATATTTCTTCCAAAGAGAAAAATAGCGAAAAAGGCAAATATTACATTGCGGAGTTTGATATTGAAGATGCCGACCATGAAAAAGTAAAAGAGTACCGTGAGTTTGCTTTAGACCACCACATCTACCGTGAAGATACGTTGACACCTACGGCAGTGTATAATAAAAGTTTGGTATCGGATACTTTCTTTTTACCACCAGTCCCGAAGGTTGAACAATTAGAAGAAGTAACTGAAACCATTCTAAACTAAACATTTAGGGGGTGAAACTCCCCCTACTTTATTTTAATCCTAATTAAAAATCAAAAGCATGGAATCAAATACACTCTCGTGGGACATTGTAGAAAAACCTATTTTCTCAAATGATGCAGTTTTGACAAGTCATAAAGCCATTTTTAGAAACGATACCAATAAATTATTGAACGTAACAAAGCAAAGCTACACACCGACCAGCAACGAAAGATTTTTGGAAGTAGTTGAGCGAATGAACGAAATTACAGGTTTCCCGATACGTTGTTATGATGAATTTGAGGGAGGGAAAAAAGTTTTGGCGTTTTTGGAATGTACCGAGCCAATAAAAGTTTCGGGGTATGACTTTACTGATTATATGCTTATCGGTAACAGCCACGACAGCAGTACAGGATTTTTTATCGGTAATAGCTCAATAATGATTCGTTGTAAAAATCGTTTCTCTAAAATCTTTCGTCAGTTGCAGATACACCACACCAAAAACCACGACCAAAAAATTGAGGGTTTATTGAAAAACTTTGAAACGTATATGCAACAGCGGCAGGTACTTTTTTCAAGAATGGAACAAATGCACAGCGTTGAAATTGATGAATCAATCAAAACGGCTTTGGTTGAAAGGTTAGTAAGAATGAGTGAAGAGGAGAAATTGGGGAACGAAGAATTGACCTCAAGAAAGAAAAACCTCATTACAAATATCAATACTTGTATCGAGAAAGAATGTTTGGCTTTGGGCGATACGGCTTTTGGGTTGGTGCAAGGTATTACCAATTTTACAACTCATGTACGTAGAAACCGTGAAAGTGTTTTTGGTAATGTTCTGGGCGGAGCTGCCCGAATCAATGAAGAAGCTTTTAGGTTTTGTGAGGCTTTGGTTTAATTCTAATCAAACCCTTTCGAGTTCTCAAAAGGGTTTAAAACTTTCTTTTTTATGCAAAACAATGTGTTTATCAATAATTATCGAGCCTATCCAAGTATTTCTAATTCAGATTTGACCGAGTTTAAAAATTATCTTTTTGGCTTAAACCCCTTCAAACCTTACAAGGCTTTTGCATTTGGGTCGGTATTACACAGTAAACTTTTAGAGCCTCATTCTCCCATTATTATTCCGCAAGATGTTGATATTGATTTGATTGAAAACCTTATTTCAAGAATCAAACAAAACCGTTTTTGTAGTTGGGTTTTGAACGGAAGCCATAACGAAATGGGCATTTTATTTAACGACAAGCACACGAAACTACCCTGCAAAGCCAAATTAGATTTGGTGTGTAGAAAAAATATCATTGTTGATATTAAAACCACCAGTCAGCGAAGCTATAATGCTTTTGTAAAATCTTGTTATCAATACGAATACGACCGCCAAGCGGCTTTTTACTTAGATGCCCATAACAGACAAACACCAAGCAAAAGTTGTTTCTTTTTTGTTGGAGTGCAGAAAAAAGAACCCTACGATATTTTTGTTTTTGATGCACTTGCCCACCCCAATTTTATCAAGGATGGCAGAAATAAATACCAAATGCTTTTACAGAAATGGCAAGAAGTAGGCGGAATCCCGAACGGCTTTATTGCACCATCTTGGAACATGAATCTTTTAAAAAATGTAGCATAGAATTGTATGAAATGGAAAGATGAAATTTTGAAAATGACTAACTCCGATGGGAGTTATCATTTTTTCAACCCTGCTTTGATTATTGATATTTTGGTTTGTGAAACTACATTTCAAGTAACAACCGCCAACAGAGAGTTTTTCACATTTCCCATTGGATTAAATCAAAACCAAATAGAAAAATTTGTTGGTCAAAAATTGGCAAAACACTAAAAATTTTCGTGCATTCGCACGATTTTTCTTGAATGAGAGGGGAATGTATGGCGAATTACTTTCATCCGTGAGTCTCGTAACAGAAAATTTTTGCCAGTAGGCAAAATATTTTCTATCTACTCAATCACCAATGAAAGGGGCTTGTGATGGCTTGGCACTGAAAAAGTTTTTCAAAACTGCCTCCGTTGTTTTAATAAACACTTTCAATTGGCTTGGCTTTGAATGGAAGGGGAAGTTCGCTAAAACGACAATTGTAAATTCAGATTTTAGAATTTTCGCACTAAATTACATTCGATATTTTCGGAAATAAATCTATCAATGAATTAAATTTATCAGTTTATCTCAAAAATCACAAGCATAGAAGGAAATGGTGCTGAATTTTTAGAATCACTGAATTTTAGACGTCCTTTAATAAATTCAACTTTGTACTTTCCAAGTATTAATTCGTGAAACCATTTTGTATCGGTCCGAGCAGGTAGTAGGGCAATAACTTTACATTTACCAGTGCTGACTTCCAAATGTGCTTTTTTAACCCAACTACTAATTTCTTTCCCATAAGGAGGATTCATCCAGCAAGTTCCTGTCCATTCTTGTTGCAAACCATCGGTTTCGGGGCTAAAGAATATGGCACATTTTGTATTTTCTGAGGTTGCACATACATCTAATGTGAAATTATATTTCTTATCCAATTCGTCAAAAAAGCCTTGTGGTGTGGACCAAACTGTATTTTTATGACTAAAAATTGCCTTAATATTCATACGCTATAAATCCATTCACAAGAAAAAAAGCAAAGCCAGAAGCCTTGCCTTTTAGGAATCCTAAGTTTAAAAATCACATGGTTAAAATCTCTTGCTGGGTGAATGTCACTCCTTCGCAATCTGTACCCAAACAACTAAATATATTTCCATCACTGGTACGAATTGATTTCAAATATTTTTTACCACAAGCACAACGATATACTCCACGCATAAAACGATTAGTCATTTTCTCTACAATTTCCTTGATTGTGGCTATGGCATTTTCATCCATGTTTATAAAATGACTCTCACCTATATACGCATCCATTTTTTTGCTATACTGATAGAGTCTGAAATGTCGAAAATTAGTATCCATCAGCTTATCAGATTTCCGAAAATTAGTGATGAGTTGAAGCGAAACATCTTCGTCTAATGGAGAATCCAAGACAACTAAATGGCTTTCGGCTTCCTGTTCTACAAAAAAACCAAGGCTTTGTGTTGCCTGAATAAAAGTTATGTAATCGAATGGTGGGGTTAAGTTATTTTTATATAATTGCATGTTTGGTTTTTAATTTGTTTTTGAAAGGTTCAATGTGAGCATATAAGTACGATTAAGAGCAGTAAAACCTCCAAGTCCGACGGTGACCGAAATGTCAACATTCATTTGATATTTATCTCCTTTGAATTGAATATGTTGTAATCCGCCACCCAAAGTCAAAAGTTTTCTATCTCCTTTTTGCTTAGGGTCATTAAAATAGCCTATTCTTCCTACAAGTTTGTCGGCATGATTAAATGTTGCACCAATCGAAAACATTATTTCATTAATTTCTTCTTTCACACCATCGGGTGCATCTGCCCAACTGGAAAAAAGAGCAGATAAACTACTCGTTTCGTAAGGGTTCAAGCCTTTTAGAATTTTACCTTCGGTATTGAGCAATGGTGGCGTTGGCATTAACAACTTATGAAAATCAATATTAAAACTCAATAAATCATTTGATTGGATTTTTTGGTTATACGTACCTCCTATCTTAAAAACAGTTGACTGAAAATTATTCTTTTTATAATCTCCAAAACTTACTTTAGGCCCGATATTTTCAATTAAAATAGCCCCATTGAAATAGTGTTGCTTGGTCCTATCTCCTTGGTAGAATACACTCAAATCACTATTGAGTGTGGAAGCTGGTCGAACAGCATACTGACCGAATATTTGACGAGGCAATAAATGAGCATTAACATACCGAAATATCAAACCTCCACTCAATTTTTTGCTAAACTTCATAGAATACCCCGTTTGAATCGCAAGTGTATATGAATGGAATATTCCATTTGAATTACCGTCTTCATCTCGTAAATCAATTGTGCCGCTATTAAAATATTGCAGCCCCAAATTAATGACACCTACTGTTTTTAATTTGGAATAGGCATTTAATCGAGATAAACTCATATCAGAAACATGTCCTCGTGCTACAGGACTATACGAAATATTAACACCACTTTTTGCTTCTAAAAAAGACAACTTTGATTGATTATTCGTCCAATTACTCTCGTTCGGATTAGAAGCAAAGCCACCCATTCCTACACTTAACGAATGTGCATCAGTAGGATACAATAGAAAATCAAATGTACCTAATGGAATTCGTTTTGAATTTACTTGACTGAACGTGAAAAGGGGAAAGAATAAAAATAGGATGTTGAAACAATGTCTAAATCTCATGGTTTACTTAATTTGATAAATCTTTTAATAACACGTTCGCCTGTTTCAGGTAAGCTTAATTCAATAATATATTCCTCACTGGGTAAGTTTGACACATTGATTTGTAAAATATCATCATTACTTTCTGCCCAACCCTCATACAATTTTTGACCGATAATACTGTAAATTTGACATTTTACCCCTGTTAAACACCCCCTCGATTTGAGCTTCAACCAATGGAAGGTAGGATTAGGATAAAGTACCAAGTCATCCAATGTTGACTTTAAAACTGGTATTTCAATACTGGTAAACTTGGAAATACCGTCCGATTGTAAACAACGGAATCGGTATTTTATGGTATCTACTTGAGCAACCTTAACCATTCGCTTATTGCTCGGCATAAAGTCATCTTCCCAATAGACTTCCCCCGTACACCCTTCTACTAAGTAAGAAATATCTGTACCAACACATACCTTTTTACTTTCATTAGTTCTGATAACTTTTCCTTGAAAAGGATAATCAATCTCAAAAAAGGCAGTATCGGATGGACATCTTTCTTTGCTTTGACATACTACCCCTACCCTACCAACTATGTTTTTAGTTACCAATTCGCCTTTTGAAAGAAACTTACTTTTAGCATTAAACCATTGGATTTCTCCTGAAGTACAACCTGATGCTGTAAGTTGCAATAATTCTCCATTTTCTGAAATCACTGGTACTATCTTAGGGGCAAGTAATTTTTTCCAAATCTGAATTTTTAAGCTACTGGTATCACTTTGACATATACCAGTAAAGGCTGAAAACCAAAGTCCAAGCAAAACCAATAATTGTTTCTCTTTATTCATATTATTGAAGAGTAAACTTAATTCTCTTAGCAGCCGAAATACCCGCAGTATCTTGGCAAGTAACCTCATATACGCCACCTGTTTGCGTGTTTACCATAATGCTGGGAGTTGTTTGACCTGCCCCCCATTTATAAGTACCACTACAACCCGATGCTGTTAGCGTTACACTTGTCCCTTGACAAACATCTGATGCAGAAGCTGTTACATTCGGCACTGGCGATGAAACTGTAATAATAAACGCACCGCTGTAAGCTGACGAACAATTTTGAGCGGATGTGCATCTTGCTCTGTAATTGCTTGTTTTACTTAAAGTAACCGTTTTAGATGCTCCTGTTCCATCATCCGTCCAAGTATTCGCCATTTCTTTTTGCCATTGCACCGTACCACTACAATTTGACACTGACATTGTACTTGAACCATTGGTGAATATAGTTGTCGGACTTGCTGAAATAACTGGAACTTGTGGGCGAAAATTGACTTTAACGACAACGGATGCCGATTGCGATTGCCCGTTGTTGGGATAAGTACAGGTGTATGAATAGGTAGTTTCTGAATAAATTGGTGACGGTGTGACGCTACCTGCCGAATAAGTTGGATTGACAACAGTAACTGCTCCTGTTTGTCCAGTATTCCATTTGATACTACCACCAGAACATCCATAAGCGGTTAGAGTCGTTGATTCTCCATCACAGATAGTTTGAGGAGATGCTGTCGGAATAGGTACATTTTGCACATTAACTTTAATCGAATCCTTTAAACCAACACATCCAAAAGTGGATGTACAAAAAGCAGCATAAAATTGTGTTTGATTGGGTGAAACAGTCAGACTATTTCCAGTTGTTCCATTAGACCAAGCGATAGTGCCATTACAATTGGCGGCTGTTAATGTTACTGCTTGTCCAACATAGATGGAATCTCGATTTTTACTCAAACTTGGTTTAGAAGGTAGCAAACGAATAATAACTTTGAGTGTATCCGAAGGGTTTGCTGACTGTGCAAATACTCTATTTTTAAACGACAATGCACAAAAAATGGCCATCAAAGCCAGTATTGACTTCTGCATAAATGAATTTGGAGTTTGGTTTATTGAATTTTTATTGAAATAATTTTACTCGGCGAAGTCCGACCGTTGACGTTACAACTGACAGAGTAATTGGTTGAAAGTGTAGGCGTAACTGAAATAATAGTTGAAGTCATTCCATTTGACCATAATAGATTTCCAGTGCAACCACTGGCAGTTAAAGAGATGCCTTCACCTAAACAAATTTCAGACTTAGAGGCAAAAACGCTTGGAACTGGTGGAAGTACAATGACTTTAATTTTATCTGGTGTTCCTGTACAATTATTTGGTAATTGGCAAGTAACTGAATATTCAGTATCAACAATTGGACTTACTTGAATAGTAAATTGATTTGAGCCTGTACTCCAAAGAGGTGTTCCTTGACAGGAGGATTCTTGGATACCCAACGTTATACTTTGACCCTTATAAATTGAAATTGAATCTTGATTAGGAAAAATGACAGGTTTATTTGGCTCAATGTATATCTTCTGTGAAACAACTTGAATGTTATTGATTTTAGCTCGGATTTGGTGGTAGCCAGTATCAGTTGGCATAAAATTAACTTTTTCGTGCAAATCCAAATAATTGGTATCGGAAAGAATACCACCCGTAGATGAAAATGAGACTTTCTGCCTAAATTCCCTTTTAAGTGCATTATTGATGTAGAGTCGAATAAAAGTACCATCGAAGGTAATTTTATAGCGAGCATTTGAAAAATCTCCGTAAAGAGTTTCTTCTTCAATATCGCCTGCACTATTAATGTATCGAAGTACCACATCATTATTATGAATAAAACGAAACCCAAATCTTTCACCTAAGATGATGTAATAAGCAAAATCCCATTTGACCAAATCAAAACCGTTGTGCTGATATTCAAATACAATAAGATTGCTTGGAGATACAACAAAGTATTTGCGAGAAGTTAGGGTAAAGTAATCTGCCCCTCCAAAATGAGAAACTGAACCATCGGCATTTATTTTACCTACTTCCCTACGATAGGCGTTAGCTCTTGTAATAAAATCATCGGGTTTTATTATTTGCCCATTGACATAGAATTTTCCTACATTATAAGGTTGATTATCAGGAAAATTATTGGGCAGTGCAGCAACCAATTTTGATAAATTGTGTGAGCCTATATTTGAAATTGGAACGCATTGCTTAATCCTCAGCGGCGTTTCAAGTCTTGATGCTGGTGAAAGTGTATCATCTTCGGCAATTCCATTTCCTGCAAAACTATTGTTTGGTGAAATACTCAAATAAGCATAATCTTCTTCAACTATTGTTGAATTTGAACGCAAACTACCACACTCATCTTCTGCCCAAATAATATCTCCAACATTAAAATATCCTTCTGGAAACCTATATACTCTTAAACCATAGGCATCAAATAAAACATTTTCAGCCTTTTGTACATACTCCGCCCCATTGATAAAAATTTGGGTTTTTCCTGTAGCACTTGAATTTCCGAAGTTATTACAACCACTCGGAATGTTATAGATATAAAATTCTCGTTGCGTATTCAAAAAGTCTTCACTAATCCTTAGGCGGTTGACATCAGCCTTGAACAAACTTAGATAAATACCACCTAATTCATAGGTTTCATTATCGACAGTGCAAGTTTGTTGGTAATTTGGATGTGCTTGAATTGTTATATCAGCGTAAACTTCGGCTATTTGACCTGCTTCAATCGGTAAATCAAAACCATTTCGATAGTTGATTTCTGTACCATTGCCCAATGCTACCCCTTTCGGTTTTCCAGTACATTCTCCACCAATTTGACCTAAAACATAGCCTATCTGTTTATTTGTATTATTTGTAATAGTGATTTTGTAATTACCACCCGTTGTTGGTAAAAGGTTTGCTGGGGCTGATGATGGTGAAGAGGCATTAACGATTACAGATTTATCAAATCCTGTACTTAATGAAAAAACTCGAATCGATATAGTTCCAGTAATTCCCGAAGGAGTATTCAAGCCTGTTCCTTCTACAAGGATTTTCGGTGGAAGATTTTGTGAATGAGCTGTAAATGTTAAAACAAAAAGTAAAATAGGAAAGTAAAATCTCATAGTTGGATATAATCAAATTCTATATATTTTTACAAAAGTATTATATTATAATATTTTTTACAAACAAAATTTGATTTTATGTACACGCAAACAGAAAGAGATGGCTTACAAAAGGCTCTTGAAATTATACTTTATGCTTCAATTACAGCCCTATTTTTCAACATTTACATTTATTGCTTCGCTTTTTTTGAGCATATTCCTCTCATAACTCAATTTATTTTAAGATTGATTAAAAAAATTGATAATGCAACTCCATTTTTCAATCATCACCTCATTGGGAAATTAATAAGTTTTTTCCTATTGTTCTTTTATGTTGCGGGAGGGCGAGGTGTAATTTCTAAAGATATTGACAAGAATAAATCCACTAATCACCTCCTTCTCGGTACGATTTTATTTTTCGGCAGCAATCTACTTTTATATATTTCTTTCTATACAAAATATTTCACTGAGTTTTTTTATGTATTAGGCTCTGTTTGGGGTTATTTTATGATGATTAAAGGGGGACAAAACCTTAGTCGTTTACTGAATTTCAATGTAAAAGAGGATATTTTCAATCAAGAAAGTGAGACTTTTCCTCAAAATGAGGTTCGATTAGAAAATGAATTTTCGGTGAACTTTGAAACTTCTTACAATTATGATAAAAAAATTCGCAAAGGCGAAATTTCGGTAGTGAACCCACAAAGAGCAGTTATGGTAATCGGAACACCTGGTTCGGGGAAATCTTTCAGTGTTTTACTGCCAGCAATACGCCAGTCTATATCTAAAGGTTATGCTCTTTTTGTATATGATTTTAAATTCCCTGATTTGACTGTAGAAACATATAGTTCAATACTAAACAACTTGGGGAGTTATGGAGCTACCAAACCCCAGTTTTTAGTAATTAACTTTGATGACCCCGAGAGGTCGCATCGTTGTAATCCAATAGCTCCACACTTACTTTTTGAACAAATGGATGCTTATGAATCTGCTCGTACCTTGATGTGTAATCTTAATAGAACTTGGATTTCAAAAGAAGGTGATTTTTGGGTAGATAGTGCGATAAACTTTGTAACAGCAGTGATTTGGACATTAAAAATGATTGCTGATAGAAAACATCAAGCATACGTACATAAGTTAGGGTCAAATCCCAATGAAAAACCAGACCCTTTGATGAATGTTTGCACACTTCCTCATGTTATAGAGTTTGCAAATCGAAAATATGAAGAGATATTACCAATTTTAGTTAGTTATCCAGAAACAAGAAATTATGCAAAATCCTTTTTTGAAGCATTCTCAAAAGGTACTTATGAACAATTAGATGGACAGGTTTCAACTACGTTAAATGCACTGGCTCGTCTTTCAACACCCACGTTATATTGGGTGATGTCTGGAAATGATTTTGATTTAGATTTGAATAATAATGACGAACCTAAAATTTTATGTGTGGGTAATAACCCCGAACGAGATAAAATTTACGGGGCAGCCTTAGGTCTTTACACATCTCGGATGATAAAAACCATTAACAAAAAGGGGAAAAAGAAATTGGCTCTATTTTTAGATGAACTTCCAACAATTTATTTAGGCGGATTAGATAAATTGATAGCAACTGCACGCTCGAATAAAATTGCTACATGGATGGGTATTCAAGATTTTTCTCAACTCAAACGTGATTATGGAGACAAAGAAGCAACGGTTATTATCAACAATGTTGGAAATATCTTTTCTGGACAGGTAACTGGCGAAACAGCAGAAAAATTATCAAAACTATTTTTGAAAACCAAACAGGTGAAAGAATCATTAACTGAAAGTCGAAACGATTCATCAATGCAGTTTTCGGTTCAAGTTTCCGACACTGTTTATGCAGCCAAAATAGCAAACCTAAGTCAAGGAACATTCGTAGGGCAAATGGCAGATAACTTTGACCAACCGATTGAAAACAAAACTTTCTATGCAAAAATCAATGTTGATACCCCTCAATATCCGCTGCAAGAATTGCCAATTATCAAAGATTTTACTACATTTGTAAGCGAAGACTTTGCTAAAAATCACACCAAAGAGGCAATCATAAAATATGTAATTCAAGAAAATTACAATCGAATTATTGAAGACATTGATTTGCTTACTCAAGAAGAAATGATTCGAATCAAAGATACGCTTCCCCATCTAATTAAGCCTAAAAATCCCTAAAAGTTAAAAATAGATGCCCAGAAAGAAAAAGGATGTTTCCGAAAAAGAAGAGTTATTTTACAAAGCATTTGTATCTTTGATACATAAGGAAATCGACACAAAGATTGTCGAAAATGCTGAAAAATGTAACCCAATCAGCCCAAGGCAAATCGCACATTTTGAAAAAAAACGTGCCGAATTTCTTGGGATAAAGTATTTAATCTACCGCCACCTTGCTAATGGCGGAGGTACATTAGCAACATTAGTTCAAATTTTAGATGTTTGTTTTGAGCATAATGTACCCGTAAGTGAAATCTTTACCCCTGAAGTTTTTAAAGCTTTAAAAGGTAAAGCAGAGCTCATCGCTTCAAATCAAGAAACAAAACAGGAAGATATTTATATACCTGATTTTAGTGAATAGATTTTTGAAAAAGAAAAAGATAGGGCAATGGATTAACATATTGCCCATTTTTTTTTATTCCATAATGCAAATGGAAACCAGTTGCTCTACCCGATTTTCCGACCGCTCCAATCTTCTCTCCTATATAAATTATTTCTCCAACGTCAACGCATCGAACAGATAGATGCCCATAAATTGTTTGATACCCATTCGGATGTTCGATTACGATATATTCGCCTAAGTATTTGTCATAATTCGACTCGATAATCATACCATTTGCCGTAGAAAACACCTCATCAAACTCTTTTGCAGCAATATCAATTGCATGATGAAAATCTAAAGCCCCATTTACGGGATGAATCCTTTCACCATAAAATGAAGTAATACGATTACCTTCTGTGATTTTAAGAGGTAAAATACAAGGTATTTCAAAAAATATATTGTTTCTAAAGTAAGCAATCTTTTCAAAAACTATTAACTCTGAGTTATTCTTAATAAAACTTCTAAAGCTATCACGTTTGTTTTGGGCAAATAATGTGTTTGAAAACATTAAAAATATGAAATAATAGCAATATTTTTGCATAAAATATTTTTTGTTTATATTTATTCCGTGCAAAATTAAAAAATCGAACTTATTTAATGACATCTTCTAGTAATCTACAAGCATTTTTCGACCAATTTAGTCAACAGATTTACAACAATATCAAACCAAATACCACGGGCGACGAACTGAAAAGAAAAATTTTACTCAATCGTTTCAATAATCCAAAAAATGAATTTTCGGATTTTACGGTAAAAAATATTGATTCATTAGCCAAATACTTTGAAACTAAATACTTGCAAGGGGCGTCTAAATCTGAGTTTAACACAGAGCAGATATTGAAAAATCAGCTACAAAATGCAGATATATCACTTTCAGACAATGAGCTGAAAGGATTATTGTCTGGCGAAAAAATTAACTTTATTTTGCATTTAAAGAATGATTCTCTAAAAGAGAATAGTTCATTCAATACCCTTACATTAAAGTTGGATTCTAAGACTGTCGAACCTAAACTATTGGTTCGCTTTCAACAACCAAGATTGATAATACCAAAGGAAATAGCCAAGAATATTTCAACAAACGACCGTAAAACAATAGTTTCTTTGATAAAACTTGGGAATTCGTTTAATTTCACCATCCCAAACACAAATACGACCATCTATTATAAACCTTCACAAAAGATATTAAAACAACCTGCTTCTAACATTCCTCAGACTTCCATTTTTAGCGAAATTACAAGAACTAAAACCAAAATCTAATGAAAGATGAGCTTCTACAACTTGATTTGTCCATTGAGGGAGATACTATTATTCCTGCTGAGATGTTGACTGAGCCAAATAAATGGTTTGCCAGACCTATCGAAGAGCGAAATCTAATAATCGAAGAGATTACCGAATTTTTTTATGGAGATAAAGATGAGGTAAACGGCACATTTAATATTGATTTGAACGACCCTGAGGTAATTGGCTAACTCCAAAAATAATTGCATAATGGACAAAAAAATAGTATCGGACTTTTCGACGACTGAACAACAACATATTTTGGGAGCTTTCAATAAAATGAAGGTTAAATACATTGGCTTTGACAGTTATGCGGCCAATTCTTATTCTCCTACCTTACCTTATTCTGATATTTCGGTTTGGGTAAAATCAACCCCCGAAAACTTTGAAGCCATAAAGAAAGCCATAAGTCTTGGCTTGGGTAGTAGCAATCGAGTAGCACTCAAAAAAAATGTTGATGATTTTCAGAACTTCAATGACCCAAATAACCCTTTCATTAACATCGGCTTCACGAAAAATCGCTTTGTTAAAGTCTTTTTGGCAATTCCTGATTTCCAAAAAGATGATTTTGACAAAGCATTATCAAATGCTCAATTACGTAAAGCGGGTATAGTAAATACCAAAATTTTGACTATTGAAGATACTTATAAATCACTCAAAGCATCACAAAATAGACATAAAGATAAGTTTATTATTAATCTTGAGCGAGAGTATGGCAAAATCTTAAACGTAAAGAGTATATCAAAGAAGGTTTTTCCTAAGAAAGACTTTAATTACATCTTAGCAAATGTTGATTTAGAGGCTGTTTTAGAAAGAATAGGTTACGAACCACGAACAAAAAAATGGGGGAAAGCACAACACCTTTGGACGAGAAAATCGAACGATAGCAAGATTGTGGTTTTTATGAATAATGCCACAAAAGGGTATTTTGACGTAAACAACACAGAAAATAAAGGAACAGTGCTTGATTTACTATTGAATGAGTACAATCGACATTGGCCAGATGTTTTTGCAACGATTGATGAGGTATTAGTAAATCCTAATTTAGCAAATGTCAACCAAGAATATGCCAAGGGTAACTACCAAAATACGGAGGTTGAAAAACTTATTCCACTCAATTTAGAACAACAAACCAAACTTCGTGAAAAAGCCATTAGAGAAGAAAATCAAATTTTAGCTTACACACGTCCGAGCTATCTAAAAGAGCGTGGTTTAACCGAAAATATCATCTATGCCCCTGAGTTTTTGGGTCAAATCAATAATATACCGTATGAATCGAAAGAAACGCAAGGCATGATTTTTTATAATACTGCTTTTCCAATGCGAAATGAATTTGGCTTGACAAGTTTTATTGTTCGGTTTATCTCAAATTCTGATAAACACTCTGGAAAGATATATTTAGCTGGTCCAAAATTCGATGGTATTTGGATGTCGAACGAACTTTTAAATGCGGATAAAAACATCGAAACCACGCTAAATGGTGAAGTAATAACAATTTCAGAAGGCACTTTAGGTGCTATCCATCGAGTAGAAAAAGATAATGAAACAAAATTTCAATTTTCATTCAACGCTCATTATTTACCAGAAAACTTACGTAAAAAACTTAACCGAGAGGCAAACTCAATTGTGAGGGTTATAGTAGATAATGATGGTGATTTTTCCAAAGCTAAAGCTCAACGAATGATTATTACCGAAAGCCCAATTGATGCTCTATCTTTTGCTCAACTAATGCCCATGCCTGATGAGTATAACCTTTATATTTCGACGGGTGGCCATCCATCTCCGAAACAGATTGAATTTATAAATAAAGTGCTTCAAAGACATGAAGCAGAGGTCATTTTGGCGATGGACAATGAGAATCCTGGTTTACGTTTCAACGCAACTGTGGCTGGAGGTTTACAACATCCTTTGCTACAAACAGAAAATGACATAAAATTCAGAATTGATTATGTTAATAATAACCAAAATGAAGAAGAAACCAATGCGTTCAAAAAAACTGAATCTCATTTAAAAGTTGAGTTCCCGAAAACCAAGAAATCTACCAATGAAAAAATAGAATCTTTGGTCGATAAAATTATCAAAAACGTAGGTGCTTTTTTGGACAAGGATGTTGTAAAAGTGATTGAACGAGTTTCCAGTCAAGAAAATGAATCTTTCAAAATTGCGATGCCCAATAGCCGTCGACATTTATCAAAAGCCTTAGATATTGTATTGAAAATTCGTTCAGAAATAGCTGGTGAAGGTAAACAATATTTTTCAGTCAAAAAGCCGATTGGTAAAGACTGGAATGAAGATTTACAAACCAAAAAGAAACATTCTTTCCAAAATTTAAAGTCTGAAACTAAGCCCTCGGTTGAACAAACTCAAAAGATGAAACTTTAAATTTATAGACAAGTCAGTTTACTACTGACTTGTCTACAACCAAAAACCACTATTTTTCATGGATTTACGGAAATAAGCTGTAAAATTGGCAATTGCTGGCTTACGCTGTTCTTTCAAGGCGAGCATCCCTTCATATTGCAAATAAATATGAACTTCCATGAATTTATAAATGAAATCTTGATTGAGGGCATTTGTTAAAATATACTCTTTTTCATCCTGCTTAAATCCATAATTAGAGATAGCGTTATTCAACAAACGCCACTTTTCTTCAACCGATTCGGCATTAAAATAGTAGTTTATCGTATCTTCAGTATGCAATTTCTTTTCATCCCTGATTGTTTGTTTTGCTTCCTGTTCAAAATTTATTTCTAATTGTCGTTTCAATCTATTTTCAGTCGTAATCGAAAACTTAACTTTTTCGGCAATTGGTTTTCTTTTTCCTCTGGTATAATGGCTTACTTCCCAATCAAACCTTAGGCTTGTTTTCTTTTCAATTTCTTTTTTGCATCTTTTTAGATACAAATTCACAAATTTATAATTATCAAATAAAGGCTCATTCATGCCCAATAACTGCCTTAGGTATGAAATGTCATACACTTTTTCTCCTAAATTCAACCAAGCATTAAGGTTTGTAAAAAGTTTGATAGAATACTCACTTTCTAACTTTAAGGCCTCCCCTATCAAAATATTGGTATATCCCTTTGAAATATCTAAATATTGCTTCAATACCAAGCCCTGAATTTTTAGGGTAATGGTATTGTTTTCAAACATAGCGTAAGGGAACGGTACAATGTATCCAAAACGATTTACGCCGTCTATCTGATAGCGAACCTTCGTAATGTCATCTAAAGCCTTTCTAATGCGTTCTCTATCGACTTGAAGATTATCGCCCAAATGGAAACTTAATTTATAAAGGTTATCGGGATTCAGATTGGCAGAATTATAGTTTTCCCCTTGCAACGATTTTAGTTGAGCCACAAACAGCAAATGTATTTTCTCCTGATGCAAGTCAAAATACTTTCTAATTTGGTCTATATGATTAACAACCCTTGCAACATCTGTCTCTTTACTCGAAAGTCCCTTATCGACAAGTACAACTTCTTGTGGAGATTCAAAAGTTGGCTCTTGCTTTATTTTCATGTTTTCTAAGTCGTTTTCAACTGAGTTATCCACAAATATACTATTTTTATCAATAAGGTAACAAATTGTAAGGTTTGTAGCTCTTGGATTTTCTTACAATTTGTTACCTTATTCCTTACAATCTGTTACTTTATATTTTACAATCTGTTACTTTATTCTTACAATCTGTTACCTTATTCTTACAATCTGTTACTTTATTGCCTTGTTTTCCTTACAATCTGTTACCTTATTACCACTTAACTAATTGTCTATCAATCAATTGCAGACTTGGACAATTATCTACAAAGTATCTATAAATCTTTTAAATCTGATATTACAATTTAAAAACAATTTTGATATAATAATCAATTAGTGTTTATATGTTCACAAACTTTTCAATCGAACAAAAAAAAGAAAAAATCAAGAAAAAATAAAATAAATGAGGGCTGGGGGCCGTGGGCGGCAAATTTTGTCGGTATTCCGTAGCTTTGGGTTGAATAAATATCTTTTCTGAATAGATATAACTGGAGTATTTGCTATATATCATTAAATCTCTTACAAATTGTTACCTATCTAAGAAAAAATACATATAATATAAATCAATAATATAAAATAAATATTTTAATATAAAAAAATAATATATATAATTTCATAGCACCCTTTAAAAAAACATCTTTAACTTTGTGGAAACATTGATTTATGCTTATTTTATCATTTCTATTCGACCTTTTTAGCCAAATCGGCAACCTTTTATTCTTTTTTTTCTTAATTGCGTTACCTTTTATAGTAGGTTGGAGTGTTTATTTGGGGATAAAATTAAAAAATCGTAAAAATTTAGTCCAAAAAGTACTAAACGATGAATCTATCATCTATGATACTAAACTACATTGGTCTTATTTTATGCCATCTTTATCACCATTTGGCTTATTCAAAATAACAAAATTGGTATCGAAGATTTGGCACTTTTTTTCTCTCCGAATATTAGTAACCAATAACCGAATAATTATTATCAAAGGATTAGCGAAACCTTATATTCGAGAAATCCCGTTACACAGTATTGTAAACATACATACTGAGCTTTCGTTCATGTTTGGAACAAAGTGTGGTAGAGTAAGCATTTATCACGGAGAACGGACACACTTAGATTCAGTCCTAAATCCATTAGTGTTAAAAGAATTCTTGATTAGTTTTTTATCTAAAATCAAGCAAACTCAATTTTAGGGATTGACTGTTAAAGACCTCACTATGGTCTTAGTACGTTTTGTTTTGTCAAAACAACTAAAATTTATGCCATAAGTACCTACGGTAGGCCTAACAGGTATATATCGTATGTTAATTGACTGATTTAACAAACTATCATATTCAATTGGTATCCAGTCACCAATACGGTAGGTTTTAACTTTTTGATTTTCTAAGATTTCAATGTTACCATCATAACCACTGGTTGGTTGAAGTATTAAATAGTAAGTTTGAGATTGCACTTGAAAATCTAATTGTCGTAAATAAACACTATAAACCTGACTTTCTGACGATTTTATTACGTCTGAACCGGAAATTGGTCTAACATTAAAATTGAAATCGGGTAGTAATTTTACATCTTGCTGATTTGTATTTTTTAAAATTGGGGCAATATCTAAATGTGAGGTACAACCAATAGTCCCAAAGACGAAAAAAAAAACAATATATTTCATACTAAAAATAATTAAGGCGAACTCCAAAACCTACTTTACTGTGAAAGTCTTGCAAATCTGATGTAGGTGTCCAAATTTGACCAACGCTTAAAATAAAAGAAGTTTTTGTGCTTAAAATCATTTCCACTTCAGTATAAAGCTGCATTCCCACTAAAATCTTGCATTCATTTTGAATAAATAACGTCGTTCCAACCTCCTTTTTCTCATTATTTATAGATTCATAGCCTACAAGTCCACTAACATGAGCATTCAAATAAAATCTTTTACTACGAGACTTTGTTAATTCAAACCCATATCCAACCTCACCGAAATACTGATTTACAGGGATTCTTTTTTGAATAATAGTTTCATAATATTTTTCTTGAAAATTTAGACCGTACCTAATTCCTCCGCTCCGAGAATTATATTTTGAAACAGCTATATTTAACCAAACAGCCGAATTATCACCTTTATTCCTTGAAAATCTATCCATCATTCCACCAGAAATACTTACTGCTTTTTGGCTTTTACTATGAATTTGAGCGATTAATGAAACTGGAAACAAGAATATTACTATTAAATTTCTTATCATCTTACAAAGATTTACCACTAATAATTGTTTCATTGTCGATATCAAACTTTAGATGTCGCCCCCCTAATTTTTCATATAGTTCTACTGTCATTACCTTATCATTTGGGAAAGTAACTAATGGCAATGCAATTACTCGAATAGAACTTTTACCGTTCGATATCCATCCTCCATTTTTATTATGCTCAAACAATGGTTTCACTTCTATCTCCTGATAAGCCATTCTTTTGGCAACATCAACATCCTTTATATAAAATTTCATAAAATCAATAGTATAATCAATTTCACTGTGATTATTGATTTCAAATTGAAGGAACATGACTTTATTCTTGATATAAACACCATTTAGAGTCATACCCATTTTCATTCGGTTAATCCCAGTAGTTTTAATTTGTCTTTTCATAACCGCTATATCCAAACAAGTCTGTTCTAAATCAACTTCATTCATTGCATTTTCTGACATAATTATATTTTCAGGTGTTGATTTTTTCAGACCAGTTACCATCGAAAACTCTTCATCATATTCGATGTTATTTGCAATTGAAATATTAAGTTTCTCAGGATTGTCTTCATAATTTACCAAAAAACTATAAAATCGCCCGTCATCTGTAATAATTGCTAAGGATGTTTCAGAAAATCCTTTTTGATTGGCTTTTACTCGTAAAACATTTTGAGCAGGTTCTGATTTATCCGCTATGATTGCATCTGAACCCAAATCGACATAGACAATTCTATTAGCGAAAATCAAATGGGTCGTCTTTTGAAATGAAACATCTAAAGAATACGAACCACGAACTGACTTCTTATTTATGGGCATTACATATGTGCTTTTGAAGGCATCATTCACCATTAAAAACTGAGCTGTCGAATCTCTTAACGAAATTGTTGTATCTTTTTGAGAAAATCCGTGACTATAAATAAAAAAGAGTAGAAGAAAATGTAGTTGTTTCACTATAAAACGATTAAAATTGAACTGGGATTAGTAAAATTTGATGATTGGATTTAATACTAACTTTTGCAACGCTTGCTTTCTGATTTAGGATTTGTTTTCCTGTTTGAATAAGACTTGAAACCCCTTGAGCAGCAATCTGACCGATGATTTGCTGACCTGCTGGAGCATTGCTGGGTGTAGAGTAAAAACCTGGAGAATTTACGGCATCTGTACTACGAGCAATTGCTTGATTTAACTGTGATTTTACTTGTAAATTCGGAACATAAATACCATCAACGCCATCATTATCAACCACTTTTACTCGTAATGGCAATAAATCGTCTCCTACTTTTACTGTATTGATTCCGATATAGAGCCTATCGGCATTAATATTACAAGTACCAGTTATGAGCGTATTTTTAGGAACTACTACCCCATTTACTTTTATATCTTGGGTCAATCTAACCTTAATATTTGAGCCACTTACCACACTGATTATATCTGCATCACCATGAATTACTGCTCGAATATTTGTAGATGCTTGATTATGCCCTACTTCTTTCTTTTCACCTTTTATTCCATAAAAAGCGTTAAGTTTTCTTCCTTCAACTTCAATTTTAGAGGAAATTGAGCTGGCAATAACTTTTTCATCTAACACTTTTATATCAGACTGTTGCTTCATGGATTCACGGGGGCTATCAGAATAATTTGATGGCTGAACGGATGGACTTTGCACGTAAGTCGGATTTGTTCTATTTCCGTTCAGAGCCATCAAATCATTTTGTTGTGCTAAACTAAGAGCATAGTTATTCAATTCTTTTGCTCGTTGAATATTTGCTTGGGCTTGCCGTTGTTCGACTGTTTCGGGCTGAGTTTTATAAATATTCTGAATAGCTCTTGTCTGGTCATTCAATATGGAACTTGTTCGTTTAGAATGTTCTAAAAGTATTTCTTCTTTCGATTTTGGGGCAGGATTATTACGCAGTAATGTTTGTTTTTCATTATTACTCAACATTTCATTAGTACCAATTTTATTGGCATCAAAATCTGTCAAAGAATTGTTTTCAAAAGCATTTTTTTCTTCTAATTGTGTAGCTGCTTCTATTCCATTTTGATATTTATTTTCGTCAAAATCTTTAATCTTTGCATTAGGTAATCCACTGATAATATCTTTATTGGAAGTTGTTTTTGCTTCAACTTCACCAATAAGCCCGATATTAAAGCCAATGAAACCGATTATTGTGAACACTAAAGGAATTGCGATTATGCGAACTCTTCGGACTTGATTAGTATTTATTGTATTCATATCGCTTGATATTTTCGTTATAAAAGAGGTTGAATAAAGTACCAGACATAGCCCAATAAAATACCAATTACAATTATTTTAGTAGAAAACAGACCAATTTTTTCTTGTAAAAAATTAATTTTTTCTCCACTAAATTGTGCTTGGTTTTGAAGTTTTTCATTAATAATTTCTTTCAATTCTTTCGTTTCATTCATTGCTAACCTTAATTTTTACCAAGAATATTAAATACTAAAAATTATCTTCGGTTTTAATGTCTTTGTTTTCAACAATTCGCCAGTTCTGCACCATTAATCCATGCGGATTATTATCACTTCTATTAATTTCCATCAATGTACAATCTGTTACTAATGTTCGAGTTGTTTTGGTGGTTGAACGATTGATATTAATAGTTGCGAAACATTTTGCAGTAAATGGGTAGTCTTTCATATCGACGAATACCGAATCAATATTTATTTCTTGAGAAGCATTAGCAGAAATCAAATCATAATAGTATTGTTTTTCAGAATAGGCTTCGTAAAGCTTCTTGATACTGGCATCGCCGTAATAATAGGCTTTACCCATGTTACGCTCGATACTTTTAGGGTCTGGCGAAATCGTAAAAAACAGTTCATGCAAGCGTTTTAAATGATGTCTAACTTCGGCAGGTCGGTTTTCTCTCACATTAGATGAAAATGCCTCAATTGCTGCACCTGATGACATTATGTAAACTCTTTCTGCTGCTTTATCAGTATTTTTAAAATACAAAAAAGTTATCACTAAAGAATAAATCAGTGAAGCCAACACGGCCACTATCGCAATAGTTTTGGTTAATTGAAAGCTTGTTTCAATGTTTTGAAGTGATTTCATTATTTATTATTTGACAATTCTGCCAATTGTTTCTCTTTTTACGCTTGAAATTGTACTTGAAGTCATTCGCCCTAATCCAGAGGTAACTTGACTAACACCACCTACACTAATTATCATATTGGCTGCAGTTGGTACAAAAAAATAACCAACTATACTCAAAATCATGAGAATCAAAATTCCAGTAACAGAGTCTTCACCATTATTGGTATAATCTTGTAATTGAGCATTCAAGTAGATGACTTCAATCTTAGAAATAATTGTAGCATAGATTCCTGCTGCAAACGGTAAAAAGGTATAATTCAAATATTTGCCTACCCACTCAAAAATATTATTTGTGAATCCATCCCAAATGGCAATTCCAAAGGCAATCGGTGCAACGACTCGGAGCAATAAGCGGAAAAAGACACTCACTAAAATCATCAGAATATAACATACATCATGCACAGCACTCAATATATTAATCAAAAATTTATCAATAGCTAATTCAATTTTTGCAGTAAACTGGTCATAAGCAGCACCTAATTCTGACAAAAAAGAAAATGCACTTATATCTGTAATTTTATCTTGTTCGGTGAAAGTTGCTCCATTTTTATCTTTCGCATTTTCATTACTTTTTTGTAGTGCTTGCTCTCGTTTTTTGATTGATTCCTGTATTTTTAATGACATTTGCCCTACGCTGGTGTTTGATATTTGCATAACCCCCTCTCCTACTCTATCTAATGATTCGCAAAAAGCATTTGAAAATGTGATGAGTTGAAGGATGATAAATGGGCGAATCAACGGGACAAAATCAATCGGTTCGCTTCTTAATAACGAACCCCAAATTTTAGTAATGATATAAATTAAAGCCCCAATTCCACCTATTGCACGGCCAATATCAATTAAACCTTTATAGTCATTGGCCATTGAGGTTTTTAATTCTCGATAAGTTGTTTCTATAAGTTTTATAACGTCTGTTGATAATTCCATAATCAAAGGTTAATTGTCAGTACAGTTTGGGTCCCAGTATGGCCCTGTTTTATCATATTTCATGCAACCTGTTGACTTTTTGGTTCCTGTATTTTTTGTGTTGCTTGAATTGGTGGTATTGGTATTTCGAGTAATAGGCACGTTTTCACTACTTGTATTTCTTTCGGTTGTTGTAGTTGTGTTGGATATTGTTCCATTATAATTCCATTGGTATGCACCCATCGCTGATTTTGCAGCTTCATCTTCTGATTGTGATTGCCCCTTTGCCTGAGAAAGTGCATCTGTCCGATCATAACCATTCCAGCTAGTATCTCCATAATTCACATCAATTGTTCCCGTGGTTGGTAAAGAATATTGATTACTATTGATTGCAGTCGAGAAATCCTCTGAAAATCCATACAATGCTACTGTTATTCGATAATCACCATTGGTTTTAGCCCTCATCGTCGAAATCGCTCTAACCGACGCTGTGTATTGCTCAATTGATTTGATATGTTGATTGGCTTTATCACACACTTTTTCAATCCAAGCTAAACGCTCGCCATCTTTCATTTCTAAAAAATTACCCTGTGTAGCTTGGTTAAGGTCTTTAATTACATTATTTGATTCACGTAATAAAGATTCGTAGCCTAACAGGATTTTTTGCATTTCTGCTGGTTTAAAATGTTTGTCGGTCGTTATTACCTTCACCGCTTGTTGGTAATGTTCCCCTGCATTTTTTATGTTAGTAATAGTTTGAGTAATTCGATGGAAAGTTTTTATACCATTGCTTACTTTTTTTAATTTTTCGGCGGCTTTTAGTACCTCATCTAAATGTAATCCTTCGGTGATTTGGTTGGCGAGGTGCAAGATTTTTGAGGCAATACTAATACCTGTATGGATTGGGTCGCTTACGACAAACTGCGAAAAAGCTAACGAATTCGTTAAAACAAACATCGTTGCTGCTAAAATCCATTTTTTACTCAATGATTTCATAGAATTTATTGTTTTTGAATTATTGAAAATTTGATAGTTTATTCTCTGGCAAAGGTCTTTATAGCATTTTCTAATCCTATTTTTTCGGAAAGAGTATAGATTAAATCAGACTCTTTTCGTTCGGTTGTAAAAGTTGCATAAGCTTCTGGTGAAACTTCCAAACCAAAAACCTTGGATAAATTTCCGCCAAATGTGATAAAAAACTCTTTGTATTTTCTCATGGGGTCATTCGCTTGATTGACGCTTAGAAGCATATCCGTTTCTGCTCGTGATAACCCTAATGTATTGGCAACCTCTTGTATATAATTTTTGTACCGAGAGAAATCTAACAACACTTTGGTCGGTGAATTGTTGATGATTGCATCTTTCACCAATTCACTTGCCAAATCTTGGTATTCTTGCGTAACTGTTATTAAGCCTCCCCCGTGTTTACGAGCTGTTTTGGATACCCATTTCATAAATTGAGCAAACGCAGGATTGGAAACGGCTTTCCATGCTTCTTCAATTACTAAAAACTTATAAAACCCCTTCATTTTTACCAGCTTTTGGGCATACGCATTCATGATAATGATACTCGTAATAGGAAATAAGACAGGATGGTCTTTTATGTTATCTAACTCGAAAACTACAAATGGATGTTTCTCAATTTCAAAATTTTCACGACTATTAAGTAAGTATCCATACTGACCATTTTTGTAATAACGCCGCATGATGTACAAAAAATTTTTTAGGTCAAATTCTTTCTCACGCCCATCATTTTTATTGAAAATAGTCGGATATACTTCATTACAATAATCAAAAAATAGGTTAAAATCTACGAAGAAATGCTTGCCTTTTTGCTTGAGTTCTACTAAAGTTTCGTAGAATCGAACAATCATATCATCTAAGGTTGTATTTTCTGAGGTACTCACTGATGAATCTTCTCCCTTCCAAAGAGCTTCTAATATCGTTACTAAGTTTTCTTTGGTTTCTAAATCAGGCAATAATGATTGAATATGAAATGGATTAAATGCAATAGGTTTCTTTTCATCGTAGGTGATATATCGACCCCCTACCAGCTCGCAGAGTCTTTTATAAGAGTTACCAGTGTCCACAATTGTAATATGGCTACCTCTTTCATAGAGATAATACATAAGATTATTGGTTAAAAAAGACTTCCCCGAGCCTGATGGCCCAACAATCATTACGTTTCTATTCGTAACCAAGCCTTTTTGCATAGGCTCATCAAAAACATCTAACATTAATGGAATTCCAGTTAGTCTATCGGTGACAACCATGCCTTGTGGATTTCCCTGAAATTGATTGAGAAGAGCATCTTTATAGTTTGCTTCTAAAGCCAACAAACATATTGCATGACCTCTAAATACTATGCTCAGATTATCTTTTCCAATATCCGCGGCATTGCCAGGAATACAATACCAGTAAAGCAGAAAACCATCATATTCTGCCTGCTTGGGTTTGAATCCCATTTTTGTAATTGCAGCAGAAACCATTGAACGATTATCTTCCAGAACATTTATGTCTTTGTCCCAAATCAAGATATTAGCATGAACAGCCACGGCTTTTTCGTTATCGGCAAGGCTTACTTCCACAAATTCTTCTTTATAATCTCGATTGACTAAGTTCTCTTTACTATATGCCGAGAGCGATGTAAATCGTTTAATATCTTGATTTAACTTTTGTAGTAAATCATTGTGGTCGATGATTACGATGATTTGATTATAAATATGGCTAAACGGAAGCATAATGCCTAAGTTTGCTCCCAGAGAGATTCCAATATAGGTTTTGTCTGTGCAATATTTCTCCAGCTTAGTTTGATTTGTAATGACTGATGGGAAATCTTCTAATTGATTAATGGTTAAAGTTTTACAGTGATTCCCTCCTATTTTAAATTGTTTTGGGTCAATATCAGAAATACTATTTTCTTTGAAAGAGAGTGACGAGTAGTTATGGTAAATTTTGCTTATTTGTTCGCCGTTTATTTCATGAACTTTGTAGAAACCTGATTCTTTTAAAATCATTATAAATTGCCCAACGGCTTCAACAAACTCCTTTTTATCTTTTTCGTTTAGTTGTGTTTTAGGCACTGCTTTTGCCTTAAACAAATTTGATGAAGTGCATATTTTCTTTTCAACGGTTGATGTTGATTTGGTAATGAACAGATAAGATTTGCTTGATAAAAACGGTCTATTCGCAAAGTGTCTTTCATTGGCATGTGCAACAATTTTGGCTTTTAATAGGTATTCTGCATCATAATTCGGCAAGTATTTTTCTTCGATGTACCAATCTTGTTTGTGTAAAACTGTATTTATCGGTAATACGCCTAATGCTCTTTCCCAAAGCGTTGATAAGTAGTCATAATCAGTTTCATTCAATGAAAATATTTCGGGCATTTCTAATTCAAAACATAAAGTAATATCAGCCATTTTTGAAATAACTGTGTTATCTTCAATGGCTAAAATCGGGAATTTTTCATCTAAATTCAGAACCTTACTCATGTTTTTTATTTTATCAATTTATCAAAAAAAAAGGTTTGCCTTTTTATACTCTTTGGATACATCCCTTGGACTATTTTTTTATCCTTTCCCCATTTTCCATTTTGTTTATTTTGCCGAAAGGCATAGATAGTTGTTCCAATTGCTCCAACACCCGCAAAAGTGCTTGAGAGAATATTTGGAACACCAATGATTGTTAGAAAGATACCCCCGAAAAGAGAGCCGCCAATTCCTACCGCAGATATATATACGTATTTCCCTTTTAAGCCTTTAAACTCAATTTCGTTCTCAACACCTCTATTGATTTTATGTGTTGTCATAGTTTGAATAATTTTGTTATTAGTTCAACGGCTATGGTAGTGCTTAATAATCCGAAAAACCAATAATAAAGGTTTTCTTCGATGTCTTCACCCCCATTCCATTTTCTGTAAATACGGAATCCTACAACTATCGCAATAATCATTGTTATTGCTTGAATGATGCGTTTTACTGCAAAAAATATTGCGACTAACTCTGCCATTTAAGTAAGTATAGAATTTATGATTGCAAACATCAATGTTCCTAAAAAGAAGACCGAGAAGAACCACCTTATTAGTTTTTGTGGAATATCATTACCTCCATTGTTCCAGGCAACATAGATTTTATATAATCCCCAAGCTCCATAGGCAGTGCCGAGCATAATTGCAATGGTTTTGGCTGTTCGGGCATCAACCAATAGGTTATTCCCAAAGTCATTTAATGGACCTGAAATTTGTAAAATAAGGTTATTGTAATGCATCACTACTTTTCAAGAGTGTTTGGGATAAAAAAACTAAACCAACAAATAAAATCAGATAAGCGATGAGCCAAGCCCAAAGCTTTTGCGTGGCATCATCTTCTCCATTTTGGAATTTTTGGAAGATTTGGTACGCATAAAATAATCCCATAATTGCCGACAGAGCCATTATTAGTTGTACTACTGACCTCGCTAAGGCCAAATCGGTAAATTCTTTTAGGTAAGGACTTATAATGCCTTGTAGAATAGTCATCAACCAACAAATGATTGAATGACTGATGCTGCCACCATAACAAAAATAAATGCCCCAAGCCACTGAACTAATGCCTTTTGAGTATCTTGGTCTCCAGCTTGCCACTTGTTGAAAACTCGAATTGCTCCATAAACGCCAATTACTGCCGCAATTGCGTACATGAGTAAAGTAAGTGGTTGAAAAAATGCCCTAATTTCGGCGGTTGCTTTTTGTATTCCTGCGGTTGCTTGGGCAAATACCCAATAAGGTGAGAATGCACAGACTATAATCTGAGCCATTAGTTTTTGGTATTTGGTCATGTTTGTATTAGAAATTTGTATGCACGTTATATTTTTTACTTTGCCTTTATAGCTGAATTTTGCAAGTGATTATTCAACCAAAATCTGTGTATTTAATCCTTCAGAGACATTATTTTCTCCAAACCTCTTCTCTATCCGTGGTTCTATACTATCTGTTTCCAATATACTAATTGGTTGATTTTCATCCGCTGTACTAAATGAAATTTGAGCAACTGAATTCCATTCATCATTAGTTTTAAAAAATGTATCAATGATGGTTTGTTCGTCCTCAGTTAAAGGTTCATCGTTATCATACTTCCTTTTTATTTCAAGAATATCTAATGATTCTTTTTCAAAATAATTTTCCTCAATTTCATCTTCAAAAACTATTTCATCAAAATCAGAGTCCTCTAAGTTATCTAAATCAGGAAGTTCTCCTTCAAATTGAAACCCTGATGCTGATTGAACAATTTGTCTTTCTTCAATTATTTCATTGGTTTGAAAAATACCATACCTTTTTGGTTCAAATAGCTGTTTTTCATTTGTCATGCTTTCAGTTTTAGCTTCATCCGTTGGTGAATGAAAGAAAACTGTATCTTTATTTTTTCCAATAATGTTGATTTTTTCTATTTGTTCATTTGATTTCGAGGGCTGATTTGTTGTAGCGACTACTTTCTTTTTTTCTTTAGTTACTTCAAAAAACAGAATAATTACGATTGAAAATACTATTGATAGAACGACATAATTACTTAGAGAAATGAGTGGTTGATATAGTTTTAAAAGCAATCCAAATTTTAGTAATAACATTCTCTTTGTGCTGATTATGATGCAAATGTAAGCAAAATATTTTAAAAAGTATTATTGAATAATACTTTTTAAAATAAAAAACTTTTTACACTGATAAATACTGCATTTTTACCCAATTAAAAATGCTTTTTTCTCCTAAAATTGTTACTTTTGGGGAATATAAAACCCGATTAATACTATCAGATGAAAGTTATATCAATAACAAATAATAAAGGCGGTACAGGTAAAACCACAACAACATTAAATTTGAGTGCAGCACTTAGCTCGGTTGGAAAAAAAGTGTTACTAATAGATTTAGATGCCCAATGTAACCTGAGTGTTGCCGCTGGAGTAAATACTACTGGAAAACATATTGGTGAGTTACTATTGAGCGAAACGGATTTTGAAAGTGCTTTAATCAAGAAACAAAACTTTGATATAATTCCTGCAAGCCGAACTCTACTAAGCTATGAATATCGAATTAATTCAGAACCAGATAGCGGGTATTTTTTGCAAGAACAACTGGAAGGTAAAAATTATGATTTTGTATTAATTGATTGTCCGCCAAGTTTAGGTTCTTTAACGGTTAATGCTCTTGTGGCAAGTGATTTTTTTATTGTGCCAATGCAAGGAGAAAACTTTGCATACGTAGGGTTAGACGAAATATTACAATTGAGTGCAAAGATTAAAAAGCGTATGAACCCAAGACTTGAATTAGGTGGGATTTTACTTAATAAATTCGATGTTAGAACAAAGTTTGGTCAAATGGTACACAGCAAACTCCTTTCTAATCCAAATGTGAAATTGTATAAAACACAAATCCGACAAGATGTTTCTTTGATGGAGTGTACCGCATTTGCTCAAAGTATTTTTGAGTATGCTCCCGATTCAAGAGGAGCAAAAGATTTTGAAAGTCTTTGTAGCGAAATTTTAGAACAAACAACTAATTAAAATCACACAAAATGGCAAAAAAGAACTTTAGTAACGATTTACTTCGTGATTTACACGCCGAGCCAATCAATCAGTTGACTACGATTGACGACGAAACTACTGAATTATCAGCTTTAAGTAGTGAAGAAAAATTAAATTTGAATACCTATGAAGAGATAATCGAAAAAGGATTAAAAACCTTTATTGAAGTAGGAAATGCTCTTTTTGAAATCAAGAACAATAAACTCTATCGTGAATCTTTCACAACCTTTGAAGCATATTGTAAAGACCGCTGGCAGCTAAAAAGACAACGGGCGTATGAATTGATGGGAGCTGCCGAAATAGTCAACCAATTGTCGGAAAATAATTTGTCGGAAATTTCCGACAAACCTAATTTGCTTCCTTCTAAAGAATCTCATGCAAATGCTTTGGCACAAATACCTGTTACGTTACGTTTTCAAGTTTGGCGAGGAGTAGTTGAAGAAAGTCTAAATACAGGAAAAGCAATTACGGCTAAAATGATAACTGAGCAGACCGAGTTATTGGCAAGTAGTGTAAAAGGTGCTCAAATGCCAAGTGAACCAACGGAAGAGGAAATAAAAGAAGGAATCTTAAAGAAAATTCGTTCTAAGGTTTCTAAAGCAAAATTAGATGATATAAGAGTAGAGATTAGCGGTAAATGGTTAATTAAAAATAGTTTGGTGGATGTTTGGCGAGAGATAAGACAAAATCCCAATGAAGAAATTGGTGTTGATTATCGAGTACAAATAACATTATCACAAGCCGAAAAAATGGGTATTATTCGTAGAATTTAGAATGAATCACAATAGCTCAATACTAAATTTATTGGGCTATTGTGATAGAAATTAATAGATGTTTATAAAAAGTAAGAATAGGAGTAAAGCAATTCCAATAGGTAAAGCTAACCCTAAACCAAAATAGAATGCTTGCTTTTTGTCTGCAAAATGAATGGATTGTGAAACAACACTCTCTTTAATTTTATCAGCAGCCTTTTTTATCATTTCATTATTTTCTTTGCCATTTTGAACGATGAGAGATAAAAATAATGCCCCACTTTTACCTAATTTTACTCCATATTTATCTTCAAAGTTTCGGCTTGCTTTTTCTAAAAAATCAGGTTTCATAATTTTGCAAATTCTTCTTCAATTTTAAGTTGTTCTAAAATATCATAGTTTTCAATACCTGCTCCTTGCTGTATTAAGTTTAGAATTTGATTGCCTGTATGACTTTGTGTATCTATATCGCCGAAGCATCTAAACTCTACTTGGTTTTTTGAACAATAATTTTTTGACTCTTCCAAAATCTCTTGAAAGCCATAAAAACTATTTTCGTTGGCGTGTGCGATAATCGGAAAATGCCCCTCAAGCGTTTGAATCATACTTTTTAGGTATTCCATAGATGCCAGATAAGCAGTATTTCCAGCAACCACAACGTGAAAAATAAATGTAGCATTAATTTGATTTTCAAATTTCTTTAACGCATATGCTTTAAAATCAATACCAAATAGAGCAGGGAGCTGCTCACTTTCGGGTGCTCCAAAATCTAAAAAATAGGTTTGAAAGTCAGGAATCTCGACTATTTTTTTGATACTGGTAAATAACCTATCTCGAATAATTTTCTTCCTATCATCCAAAAGAGAAATCTTGTAAACTCGATTTTTGTCTTTGAGAAATTTCAATTGATTAACCGAGGTTTGAGTTGATGAATCTAAGTCAAAGAAAGCCGCATTTTCTTTAAACTGATTTTTGAGGGCGAGTAAGTAAGTTAGAAATGACTTTCCAACTCCACCTTTCGATTGGATAATAAAATGAACTTGTTTTTTTGACATAAATGAACGTTATGAGATGAGTTTTATGAATGAGTCGTCGGTGTTATTCCTTTCAAATGGATTTGTAAATTCTGCCTTATTTTCAGATATGATTGTTTTAGGAAAATTCCCAGTTGCTTTTTCAATCGTAATGAGTGTTTTGAATGTTTGTAATTTAGTGGTAGGAATCCTGTATCGAATGGTTTCAATCTGTGATTTTTTAATTGTATGTCCTAAATCATCAGAAATTTTCTTCTGAACCAAAGAGCTTGTCAATGAAGAATCTATCAATTCTTGGAAATACCAGTACAAAAGGTAATTCTTGGTTTTGATATTATTTTCTAATGCCCAGACTAAATAATTTCGTGTAACTACCATAATTAGATGTCAAATATAGATGCAAATTTTATTAAAGTTGCAAACTTAAAGTATTATTCAATGATATTTATTCAGATTCAATAAATATTAAATGAAAGTTAAATCATGGTTAAATCAAGATTCAATTGTAATTAAAAAGACCTGTTTTTGCGGGAAAAATATTAGTATAAAAGAAGTTTATTTGATTGTTTAGTACCGAAAGAGAAACTTTGACCAATTTTTGAAAGTAGCAAGCTATGTTTTTTGAGTCAAAAAACAACCTTGCTATTCGGTTTCCCTCATAGAAAATAGGATTTAATATTTTTGTTGTAAGATGAATGAAAAAGCTAATAAAGGTGGGAGACCGAGATTGACACAGGGCAACAAAGCTGCAAGTATAATTATTCATTTGACTCACGATGAAAAGACAATGGTTGTGAATAAAGCTGGTCAGTTGGCGATGAGTACAAGCGAATATTCAAGACATTTGGTACTGGATAAACTTGAAAAGCACCCTAAATTTAGAATGTTACCAGATGTAATTAGAAAGGAGTTAAATGACCTAAAGAAGATTTCGGGCTTATTGAAACTATTAGCACTAAAAATAAAGGCTGACGATGAATTGCGTAAGAAGTTTGTTGAAATGGAGAATAGCATATTTAATACAGTTCTCAATGCTGAAAAAATTGTTTTGCATGAAGTAGATAATCCTCATTACATTTCAGCGATAGATAATGCTATCCATAAAATTGAAGAAAATTTGGTCTTAAATATACTTGAAGGTAAGAAAGAGTTAATTTCTTTGAAAATGATTCTGATTAAATTGAAAACCCAACACACAACTTATTATAAAATGTAGGATGATTGGAAAAGCTATTACTGGGGGCAATATTAGCGGCTTACTGAATTATTGCTATTATGAAAATACAAAATCAAAGAAAGATAAGAATGTAAGAGGAGAATATATTTTCTCACAAAATGTTCAGGTTTTATCTTCTGACGGTCGACTAAATTTGTCGGCTATTGCTAAACAATTTTCTGACATTGCACGACTAAACCAAAACTGTACACAACCATTTTGGCATCAATGTTTTTCTTTTCCTAAAGATGAAAATCCAACCAATGAATTATTAGAAAAAATCACGATAGATTTTGCCTTAGACTTTGGCTTCTTTGAAAGGCAAATGATTGCTTTTCGACATTATGACAAAGAACATCATCATTTTCATATCATTGCAAATAGGCTTGATTTAGAGGCCAAAAATGCTGTAAAAACGTCGAATAATTATTATCGAATTAATGCTTTTTGCCGAAAAATTGAAAAGAAATACGGATTGAAAGCTGTTGAAATTGGTAGAGTAAACCAAATTGATGGCAAAGAAAGTCCTATTCATAATAAATATGCTGATGAATTAAGAGCTTCTATTGACGCTTATTTACCTAATGCTCAGTCGATAGATGAGTTCACTATAATGATGCAAAAGCTGGGGTATCTGATTGAAAAGAGTAGGGGTATAACTTTTGTTTTACCTAAAAATAATATCAGAATTAAAGGAAGTGATTTAGGAAAAGAATACTCTTTAAGTAATTTATCAAAAAAAATGAAGGGAGAGTTTATTCCAAATTTTGTGAAATCATCAGAAATTATTAACCTAAAAAGAATTATTGATACCGTTTTACCAAAGGTGGAAAATTATCAAGAGTTTAAGAACGAACTTCAAACTCAGGGTTATTCAGTAAGATTTGTTGAGAAAGATTCAAAGAAAGATATAAAATTTGAAAAGGAGGGTCTTGGTTGTAAGTTTGTGTTAGGTTCAAATTTAGGTGAGGGCTATCGAATGGAAGACATTCAAAAAAGAATCAGTGAAAATTCTCCAATGATAAAATACGATAATAATGAAAATGTTCCAATAATCAGTGATTTATTAGAGTCAAGCAAAGCAAATTTTCAGACGGAGCAAGATTTAGCAAAAATAGACCAGAGCCTCAATTATAATAAAATTAGTAAAGGGATAAATACTAATAAATGGGGGCTAAAGAAGAAATTTTGAAAAATGTTGCTTTAAATATCATTCAATGATACAAATGTTTCAAGAATTGATTATAATTTTGCCACCTATTTTTCACAACACGCTTTCTTTAATGATAACCGAACCACCAAAAGACATGTACCCATGCCGATTAAAAAAATCATTGCCAAATTTGAGGATAGGGACTCACGGATACGTAAAACTGATTCTGAGTAGTGATGTAATTTTGTGCAATAGAGAACAATTGACTGCTGATTTTATTTTTTCATTAAACCAAGATTTTGATGGTGTAGTTTTTCATGTGATGCTGAATGAAGTTCAATTTCTTTAGAATTCAATACATGAGTCATCCCGAATTTTGAATATTACCCCACAATGCAAATAGGGCATTGGA